>Ga0265297_10005077_pt1 | contig 20580 bp, 18 predicted proteins | sample Munlanlwell13791_FD_192502 | JGI IMG/M metagenome (GOLD analysis project Ga0265297, IMG submission 192502) | Leachate microbial communities from a municipal landfill in Southern Ontario, Canada - Leachate well 137-91 | ecosystem: Engineered > Solid waste > Landfill > Unclassified | place...
ACCTGAGCAATTCCGTCCGCCAAAGAGCGCACCCGATCTCTGCCGAAACCGATACTCTCACCGCCGCCGATATTGTCCAGCTGGTCTATTATCTGTGCCAGCACTTCTTGAACCGAAAATACCGAACCGATGCGCAAATTTAACGAAATTAACCGCCCCAAAGCTTCCGCATCAGCCGCCACCGCCGATCCCGCCTTGCCAACCGTTATAAAAACCTCCAGCGGCTCCTGGTTGCCGTTAATATTTACTGTCACGAATGCCGTTCCCACCGGTGTTTCCACCCGATAGGTCTGGCCGGAAACCACCCGCGGCCTCGGCTTAATCGTTAACGGCATCACTCTGGAAACGTCTCCTTTTTCCAAAGCCTCGCCGTTGCCCCCCGTACCGGCATACAGCACCTGCTCCGATTTGCATCCGTCCCGAAAAACGGTAATTCCCAAACAGCCCGCCTTGTAAGCAAAAAGATATGCTTGCCGCACCTCATCTTCAGTTGCCTGATTAGGTAAATTTATGGTTTTCGACACCGCATTATCGGTCCCGGCCTGAAAAGCCGCCTGCATTTTAATATGGTCCTTCCAACTAATCTCATGGGCGGTCAAAAACACCCTGCTCAAAGCCGGCGGCACCCCCTTTACACCGTGCAAAACCCCCCTTGCTTCAATCTCTTCCCATACTTTTTTAGGCAGCTTATATTTGGCCGCCGCACTCTTAAAATAGGGGTTAACAAAAGTAAGTTCCCTCCCTCCCGTTTTGTGCTTGAAAGACAAGGCAAAAAGCGGCTCAATTCCGGACGAACAATCGGCAATTATCGAGATTGAACCGGTCGGCGCAATCGTTGTCGTGGTTGCATTACGCTGTTTTTTGCCCTCCTTGTAGATACTTTTCTCAAAATTCGGGAAAGGCCCTTTTATTCCTGCCAACTCTTGGCTGGCCCGATTGGCCTCTTTCTGAATAAAAAGCATTAATTTCTTCCCCAGCCGCCGCGCCAAAGTCGAGTCATAGGGAATACCCAGTTGAAACAGCAAATCGGCCCAGCCCATCACCCCCAAACCGATCCTGCGGTTTAGACTAACTACACGATTTATTTCCTCCAACGGAAACGGGTTTACGTCTATCACGTCATCCAAAAAGCGCACCGCCAGACGGACCGTCTGCCTCAGCCTGTCCCAATCAATCTCCTTCCCTCTTCCGCCTCCCAGCAAGGCCAGGTTAATACTGCCCAGGTTGCACGCTTCATTCGGATACAAAGGCTGCTCGCCGCACGGGTTAGTCGCTTCGATCGGTCCCATCTCCGGCACCGGATTAGCCTTGCCTCCGTTCATCCGATCAATAAAAAGTACTCCCGGATCGCCCGTTTTCCAGGCTTGAAAAGTGATCCTGTCCAGCACCTCCCTCGCCTTCAGTTTTCCTGTCTTTTTACCGCTGTGGGGGTCAAACAATGCGTAATCGGTATCTTTTTCAACCGCCCGTATAAACGCATCCGTTACCGCCACCGAAATATTAAAGTTGCTGATCCCGCCCCCTGCCTTTGATTCAATAAACTCCATCACGTCGGGATGGTCCACCCTCAACACTCCCATGTTCGCCCCCCGGCGGGTTCCCCCCTGCTTTATCTCCGACGTTGCCGAGTCAAAAACTCTCATAAAAGAAACCGGCCCCGATGCCACCCCGGTGGTTGATCTGACGATGCTTCCCTTTGGCCGTAACCGCGAAAAAGAAAAGCCGGTACCCCCGCCGCTCTTGTGAATAATCGCCGCAAATTTTATTGCGTCAAAGATATCCTCTATCGAATCCCCGATCGGCAAAACAAAACAGGCTGAATATTGAAGTTGATTGTCCCTGCCGGCGTTCATCAGTGTCGGCGAGTTAGGTAAAAACACCCGCTCAATCATCATCTGGTAGAAGCCTCTCGTCAGCGCTTCAATCTCCCGAGGGCTTAACCGGTAAGCTTTCTCCGCTCCCGCTACCGTTGCCGCTACACGATAAATCATCTCCTCGGGTGTTTCCAAAACTTTGCCGTTTTTATCCTTTGCCAGATAACGCTCATTCATCACCTTTACCGATGACTCGCTCCAACTCCCCCCGGGATATCCGCGTGGTACTCTGTTTTTCACCATAACAAACACCTCCCAATAAACGGCGGCAACCTTCCCGCCCGATCACATACAGTTCACAAAAAAGCACTGTCAACCTGCCCAAAATGAAGCCCAATCCGCCCACCCACTGCCTCTCTTCAACCAACGCCAATCTTACCAATCCCCTTGTTAACCCTGTCAACTAGCAATAATATCATCAAAATAGATCAGGGTTGCCCCAGCCTCTCGCCGCCAAGTTGATTTAATTCCCAAGCATCTCTTAAAGCCGCCGGTTCCTGCCCACCCAGCCAAACCTTTATTCCCTCCAATACTTCCCTGTGTTTTAAGTTTGCCTTCACCATCCTTTCTCTCAACTCGTTCACATTTTCACCCCGTTTATCTGCCCCCCCAAACTCATTCAGAGCCAGATCGAAGTAAATCTCCGCCTTGCTCATCGTCACCAGCGCCGCCTCAGGCTTATTTTCCTGCATTAAAATCAATGCCGCCGCCACCCGCTTGTCTGAATAAAATAACAGCTTCTCCGCTTTCGCCGCCCCGCCGCCGACAAACCACAAGCCCAGCTTATCCCGCAGCATTTTCAGTGAATACAACGGATGATCCGGCAGCAGTCCCGGATACGGCAGGAAATAGTCGTCCACACAGCATTCCACTACTGCTCCCTCCCCCGCTATTCCCAACCGAGCTTGATCATAATAACCGCGCTGTTTCAGCACCAAAATCGAAGTCTGCCAAAAAGAAGCCGCCAACACTCCCAGGGCAAAAATCAACCCCATTCCAACCAAAAACAGGCCCAAACCTTTCCTATTAGAATTTTTGTTGCTTGCAGTCATTAGAAATCCGACTTCAGCGGAAAAGAACAATCGGCCAGCTCCACAGAGCGTGCAGTATCACTGGCGAAACCAGGTTCCCGCTCCGTGCCAATACGAACGCAGCCCCAAATCCGTAAATAAAAATAAACGTCAGATAAACAACCATCACTCCCGGCGTATAACCCAAACTGAACACGCCGATCGGCAAATGAATCACCACAAAAAGCAGTGCCGAAACGACGTTGGCCCGCCATTCATTTTTCCATATCTTCCAAAGCCGGTTAAAAATATAACCCCTGAATACCGTCTCCTCGCAAAAAGCGGTCACCAGGGAAATCGCAAACAACCTCAAAAAATCATCCGCCTGCAAACCGGCTGTCGCTAAATTCAACCCCCTGTATTTAAAAACATTAGTCAACAAACCTTCCAAGGCAAAAACCATCCCCAAACCCAATCCCCAATAAACCGACGGGAATAAATTACGTTTTGTTATCGAAAGCGAACCCAGGCCCTTTTTCTCCACTTTGAATACCAGCCAAAAAGTGGGTATTAGCCATACAATCGGCTTCAACAGCAGTTCTTCCGCTTCAGCCGATAATACCCCCGGAAAATAACGGTAAACGGCCCATATCACAAATATAAATGAAAAAAGGGCCAGTACGTGCTTTAAACAACAGGCAGAGGGGAGCCGCTTACCGACAGACATATGTAATATAATAGCAGACACTATGTCCAAAAGGAAAAAGGCCGTCCGCAAAACCAAACTCTTAACTAAATTATTCCGCTTGCTTGGCCGCTTCAAAATCATCTTCCTGATTCTCGCCCTCATCGGTCTTGGTGGTTTATATCTGCTGCTGCGCGAACTTCCCTCACCGACCAAGCTTACTGATCCCGACTTCTTTCCCTCTTCAACCTTAATCTACGACCGCAACGGCAAACTCCTCTACGAGATTTATGCCGATAAAAACCGCTTCCCCGTTAAGCTTTCCGATCTGCCCGACCACGTCAAATGGGCCACTATCGCCGCCGAAGATAAAAACTTTTACCGCCATCACGGCTTTGATTTCGGCGGTATTTTCCGCGCCGCCGGAAACATCCTCCTTCACCGCGCCCTTCAGGGCGGCTCCACCATCACCCAGCAACTGGTTAAAAACGCCCTGCTTACCCCGGAAAGAACCATCCAGCGCAAGATCAGAGAAGCTGTTCTCACCGTCGGTGCTGAATTTTTCTATTCCAAAGATCAGATCCTGGAAATGTACCTCAACCAAACCCCCTACGGCGGAACCGCCTGGGGTATCGAAGCCGCCGCCCAAACTTATTTCGGCAAAACCGCCGCCGACCTCGATCTGGCCCAATCGGCCCTGCTGGCTGGATTGACTGTCTCTCCTACCCGCTACTCTCCCTTCGGCGCCCACCCCGAACTTGCCCGCGAGCGCCAAAAACGCGTCCTCGACCAAATGGCCGAAAGCGGCTACATCTCCCGCCAGGAAGCCGAGCAAGCCGGTCAAATGGAGCTGAATCTCGTCTCCCCCGGCAACACCATTGCCGCCCCCCACTTTGTCTTTTTCGTTAAAGAACTGCTGGCAGAGCAATTTTCACAAAGAATTGTCGAGCAGGGAGGACTAAAAGTCACCACTACTCTCGATTTGGACCTTCAGAATTTCGCCCAGGAAACAGTCGCCACTGAAGTTGCCAAACTCTCCAAACTGAAAATATCCAACGGCGCCGCCCTGGTTACCAATCCCAAAACCGGTGAAATATTAGCCATGGTCGGTTCCAAAGATTACTTTGACCAATCGATTGACGGCAATGTCAACGTTACCCTCCGTCCCCGCCAGCCCGGCTCATCCATCAAACCGATCAACTACGCCCTGGCACTAGAGAACAAACTCATAAACCCCGCCACCGTCATCAACGACATCCCCACCTGCTTCGCCGTCGCCGGCCAGAAATTGTACTGCCCGGTCAATTACGACGGCCAATTCCACGGACCGGTTCAGGCGCGCTTCGCCCTTGGCAATTCCTTCAACATCCCCGCCGTCAAGGTACTCACCTTAAACGGTCTTGATAATTTTATCGCCAAGTGCCGCGAAATGGGTATCACCACCTTTACCGATCCCGCCAACTACGGCCTCTCCCTTACTTTGGGCGGCGGTGAAATTATTATGCTCGACTTTGCCACTGCTTTTTCCGCCTTCCCCAACCTGGGTATCCGCCAGGACGTTTGGGCAATAAAAAGTGTCACCGATCAAAACGGTCAGCTTCTTTATCAAAAAGAATCTGCCGACGGGCCGCGTGTCCTAAGTATCGAAACTGCCTATATAATCAATCATATTCTGCTGGACAACAACGCCCGCACCCAAGCTTTCGGCCCCAGCTCCTGGCTGGTAGTGAAAAACCACCCCGAAGTTTCCGTCAAAACCGGCACCACCAACGACCTGCGCGACAACTGGACCATCGGCTGGACTCCCTCCCGTCTGGTTTCCGTTTGGGTCGGCAACAACGACAATACCCCCATGAGTTATGTTGCCTCCGGCGTTACCGGCGCCTCCCCTATCTGGAACAAGATCATTACCGAAGCCCTCAAAGACCAAAAAGAGGAATGGCCCCTGCGGCCGGATGCCATCATCGGTACCGGCGTTTGCAGTCTTTCCGGCCAAATGCCCCAATCCGAAGGTTCCTGCCCGACCCGATTCGAATACTTTCTGCCCGGCACCCTTCCCTCCCCGGAAAACCTTACCGGTCAAATTGAAATCGACAAAACAACCAATCAACAAGCCACCGAAAAAACCCTGCCGGAAAACAGAGAACTGCAGGAGCATCAAGTAATCACCGATCCGCTTGGCACCCGCCTCTGTCTTGACTGTGCCTTCCCCACCGAGCCGGTTATCATTAACCCCAATACCGTTTTTGCCGCCCCCCTCGGTCGTCAACCAGCCGCCTCCCCCTCTCCTTAAACAAAAAAGTACTACCAACTTTTCCAAAAAAGCTTTAAAATATAGGGCGTGGGCAAAAAAAGGACAGCCACCGCTCCTGCCGTTATTAAATCTCGCCGTCAAGACATTTTTCCCGATCCGCTGTTCAAGCTCAAAAGAAGCCTCGTCAAAAGACTGAACATCTGTTCACTCACCAAAATCTGCCGTTTGGCCGGCACTCCCTTATATCACTTAATTATAGGGCTTTTTTCCATTCTGATTTTATTGCCTCGTTTTCTCTCCCCCTTCCGCTATCGAATCAAACAAATTCTTCCTGACCTGCCAACACGTCTGCCTCTCACCCACTGGCTCAACCTGGCCATCAGCCCTCTTGCCGTCCCTATCCGTTTTTGCCTTTCACTTAAAAAAATCTTGCTCATCACCGTCCTGTTTGCCTTTTTCTGGGTCAGCGCTTTCCTAATCCGCTTCATTTTCTTTGACCTGCCGGACCCCAATCATCTTGTCAACCGCGATCAAATCCTTTCCACCAAAATTTACGACCGCCATGGCACTCTGCTTTATAAAATCTACCGTAACCAAAACCGCACCCTGGTTAACCTCAAAGACGTTCCCCTGCCGCTTATTCAAGCTACCATTGCCATTGAAGATGCTGACTTCTACCGCCATCACGGCCTTTCCCTCCGGGGCATTTTTCGCGCCGCCATGGCCAACCTCCGTGAAGGTAAAACCGAAGAAGGCGGTTCCACCATTACCCAGCAACTGGTTAAAAACACCCTGTTGACTCCTGCCAAAACCTTTCAGCGCAAAATAAGGGAAGGTGTCCTTGCCCTTGCCGTCGAACGCATCTTTTCCAAAGAGGAAATTCTGCAAATGTATCTCAACGAGGTCGGTTACGGCGGTGCCACTTACGGAATCGAAGAAGCCGCCCAGGTTTACTTCGGTAAATCAGTCAGCCAGTTAAGTCTGGCCGAGTCAGCCCTTTTGGCCGGTCTACCGGCTTCACCCACCCGCTATTCCCCTTTTGGCACTCACCCCGAAGCCGCCAAAGAAAGACAGCAAATCGTCCTGCAAAGAATGGCAAACGAGCAATTTATTACCCCTGAACAGTCCCGCTCGGCGGCTGAAGAAACTCTGAATTTCGCCCCCCAGGCAACCGCCATCAAGGCCCCCCACTTTGTCCTTTACGTTAAAGACCTGCTGGTGGAAAAATACGGCGAACGCCTGGTGGAGCAAGGTGGTCTGGAAGTCACTACCAGCCTGGACCTGAATATCCAGACCCAAGCAGAATCCGTCCTGAAAGAAGAGATCAACAAACTCTCAAGGTTGAAAATCTCCAACGGCGCCGCCCTGGTCACCAACCCCAAAACCGGCGAAATATTGGCCATGGTCGGTTCCAAAGATTACTTTGACCAATCGATTGACGGCAATGTCAACGTTACCCTCCGTCCCCGCCAACCCGGCTCCACCATCAAAGTCGTCAACTACGCCCTAGCCCTCCAAAACGGTTTTTCCCCCACTACTATTCTCTCCGACACCCCGATTACCTATTCCATCCCCGGCCAAGCGCCCTACTCACCGAAAAATTATGACAGCCGCTTCCACGGCAATGTCCCCTTACGCATTGCCCTTGCCTCTTCCTACAACGTGCCCGCCGTTAAGGTTCTTTCCTCTCTGGGAGTAAATCGGATGATCGAGATGGGCCGGCAGATGGGCATCACTACCTGGGAAGACTCCTCCCGCTTTGGCCTCTCCCTCACCCTCGGCGGCGGTGAAGTAAAAATGACCGACCTGGCCACCGTCTATGGCGTTTTGGCCAACCAGGGTCGGCGGGCGGACCTCACTCCCATCCTGGAGATAAAAGATCACACCGGCAAGATCCAACCCAATCCGTTTACCCAAACCGCCTCTCCCCAGCAAATACTGCCTCCCGTAACCGCCTTTCTGCTCACCAACATTCTCTCCGACAACCGCGCCCGCACCCCCGCCTTCGGGCCGCGCTCCCTGTTAAATATCGACCGGCACCCTCACGTTGCCGTCAAGACCGGCACCACCCAAAACCTGCGCGACAACTGGACCATCGGCTACACCCCCGACCTGCTCACCGCCGTCTGGGTAGGCAACAATGACAACACGCCCATGAGTCAGGTCGCCTCCGGTATCACCGGCGCTTCCCCGATCTGGAATAAAATCATGACCCACCTTCTTAAAGACCAGCCCGACCAGGAATTCCCCCCGCCTGCCAACCTCGTCAAGGTCGCTGTTTGTCCCTTCACCAACACCTTGCCCTGCGCTGGCTGCCCTGTTCAGGAAGAATGGTTTGAAGCCGGTCATGAACCAACCACTCACTGCGATCCGGAAAAAATCAAAGAAATCCAAAAACAAAAAGAAGTCACCTAAATACTGTAGTATGAATAGTTAGCCGCCGCCGTCCCCAGATTCCTCCCTTCACTGCGCCAGAGCGCTTCCTTCCCCTCTGCCTGATCGTGCGCAGTATCATAATCCATCCCTTCCGCCATCAATTTCCTCTCAAAAACCTCATGTCCGGCAATATACCGATACTCTTTCCTGTTCACTCCCGCCTCCGCCCAAACCTCGCCTTTGGGAATATAGTCATAAACCAGGTCGTGACCGCCCAGAACAAATTCAGGATCAAGCCAGCGGCGCACAATACTCCCGTCAACAAACTTCAATTTCAGCCCGTCTTTCAACCTTTTTTCCCTCCGCACAAAATCAGGCATCGGCCCCCGTCTGGTATATTTCTCCCGCAGCACTTTCCTGGCCGAGTCATAATCAAGGTTCCCTCTCAGCCGCGACAGCGTCCGCAGCGACTTGAGCAAAAATCTCGTCTCGCCCCGAAAACGGCGGTCAATCCAAATTTCCCCCTCGGGTATGTAGCTTTTCGGAAAATCCTCGTCTTCACAATTACGGTGGTGAATCAATGTGAACCCGACATCAATTTCGTTTCTTATCTTAAATCCATCCACATAGCGGATCCTCATCTTTGCCTTGGCAATCCCGTTTTTGATCTCACAAACCGGGCACAACGGCCCCGAATCGGTCTTGAAAAGAGTTCTTTTTATATTTTTGCCCATTTTATCTATTTTCAAAATTCCAAACCGCCCGGCTGATCTTAACCACCGCCTCTTTCGCTTCATCATCCCTTGCTCCTTCGGTCATAATCACCAGCACATAAGGCTTCTCGGCAAACACAATCCCCCCGTCGGCAAACACTCCCAAATCTGTCCCCACTTTATGCGCCACCCTTATCCCCTCCGGCACCCCGGCCGGAATACGCTCCTCGTAAATCGTTTCCGTTAAAAAAGCCAAAATTTCCTCGCGCGAATTCTTCGCCAGCCCTCCCGAATAAAGCCAATAAAAAAGTTTTCCTATCTCCGCCGGAGATGATTCAAAACTTGCTAGCGATGTCTTCTCCAAACCAATCTTCCCAATTGTTTTTTCTATCCTTTCGTCTCCCAGCAAACGCCTGAACACCGCGAAAGCGGTGTTGTCGGAATACTTTCCCATCATTTCCACCATCTGCCGATAGCTCCAGCTGGAACCGTTCGCCTTTCCCTGCAGTACCCCCGCCCCGCCTGCTTTATCAGCCGCCTTCAGTACGTATTCCGTCTCCAAATCAAGTTTCCCTGTCTCCGCCTCCTCATACAAGGCAATTATCACCGGCAGTTTCATCAGCGATGCCGCCGGATAAACCTCATCCTGCTTCAATCCGTAATCGCTCCCGTTCCCGATATGTTTAACATAAAAACCGTACTTCCCTCTCAAGCCCTCCGTTATCTCCCCAACCTGTGTGAGCAATTCCCCTGTGTCCGGTGTCGGCGTCGCCCGCGCAACCTCCTCGCCCGTTTGCTCCACCACACTTGAAAGCCGCCACGGTTCCGTCAGCCCGCTTCGGAAATCAGCTATCTTTGCGTAAAAAAATAAAACCCCGCAAGCAGCCAGACTGCCGGCCAAAACCACCACAATCGCCCAGCGGCTGCCGCTGATTTTTCTTGGTTTTTTCGGCCACGGCTTGACGACCCCGGCCTTCAAACCTTCCCCGCCGCCAATGGAATCATCTTCCTCCACCGTCCTTTTTTTTAAAACCATACTCTCTCCTCAACCATTCTAATAAAAACGATTTCTTCCCAATAATCAAGTGGATAAAAAAACTTCGCCTTTATTTCGCCGCCGTTATTGGCAAAAACAGCAGATCACAATATATATACGATACGCAAGATTATGTCTGATGTTAAGCACTATTCACTGTGCCCAAATTTCCGCTTCTTCCTCGGTAAGCAAACCCTGCTTGGCTCCAATCTTCGTCACCGCCGCCGCCCCGTTGGCAATCCCCAAACGTATCGCCTCCTCCGTCTTTTTTCCCTTAATTAAACCCGCCACCAGTCCCGATCCGAACGCATCCCCCGCCCCCGACTGATCCACCTGCGTCACCGCCAGGCTGTAATGCTTTTTAATATTTTCTCCCGCCTCCGCCGTCCAAACACCTTCCGATCCGTCCGTAACCACCAGCAATCCCTTTTTAACTTTATTCGCCAAATACCCCAACACCTCCTCCTCTTTCAATGACAAACCGGCCAGCAAGGCCGCTTCTTCCTTGTTAACCATAAACACCGCCACTTCACCGGCCAAATCCAGCCATTCTTCCTTCGCCTGAATTTCCTTTCCGCCCGGGTTAAGGGCCACCTTAATATGATTTTCTTTCGCAAAAACAAGCAAATCCCTAAGCAGTGCCACATTCCCCTCCAAAGAGGCGATGTAAAACCAAAAGCTGTTCAATCTTTTAAGGTCAAACAAAGATCGCTCCAGTCTGGTTTGCCCCCGCCAAACCAGAACGGTCCTGTTCCCTCCCGGGCCCAGCAATATCACCGACCAGTCTGTTGCCTCCCCCTCGTACTGGCAGAGTAAGCCGTCATCAACTCCTTCTTTCTTCAGTTCGGTCCTGATTGACTTACCCGCCAAATCCCAACCCAGCCTCGCCACCAGCGCCGTTTTCACTCCCAGTCTGGACAATCCCACCGCCGTATTTGTTCCCCCGCCCCCCGACGTCACCACCAAATGGCTCGCCTCTGCTTTAATCCCGTACGGGACGGCTAAATATTTTCCGGTTAAACTTTTGGCCGATTTGATCACCTTCATATCCGGCGACTTAACGTAAACATCCAAAATCGCCGACCCGAAGGTAATTACATCATATTTCATGATTGAAGTTCAGGAGGGTGTTCGCTCGCCGCCGTTTTGCCGACGCTTCCCAGCAGTTCCATTTTTCCTGCTACTACGGCTTGAACCGCCGCTATCACCGGCAACATAATTTTATAAACCGCCGCCTCATCCGACCCCTTCAGCACATTCTCCAAAGTTGACCGAAAAGCAGAACGCAGCTGCGTATTAATGTTCACCTTCACCACTCCCGCCTTGATAGCCGCTTTAACCTCATCGTCGGCCAATCCCGAACCGCCATGGAGAGACAAGAAACAATCAACCCCTTCTTTAATCTCCCCCAGCCGGCCCAAGTCGATGTGCTCCTCACTGGCATAACTGCCATGCAGATTGCCCACAAAAACAGCCAATATGTCACAACCCGTCTGTCTGACAAAATCCGCCGCCTTCTGCGGATCGGTCATCGCCGCCCCGTTTTGTACCACTTCGGCCGTTTCCTCGTGTACTGTCGAACTACCCAAAATTCGGTCAATTTCCCCTTCTATCAATACCCCCCGTGAGTGGGCTATCTCCACTAAAGCCTTGGTGATTTTTAAATTTTCCTCATATGCCAGCCCTGAACCGTCAAAATGTACTAAATTGAATCCGGCCTCAACCGCCCGCTGGCAATCCTCCAATCCTTGCCCATGGTCCAAATTGGTCAGGATTTCTCCGCCCCAATCCCGCCGGAAATTTTCCACCACCGACAGAAAATTACTTAACCCGAAATGCTCAAGTTCATTGGGAGATACCTCGACAATTACCGGCGACCCGCCCTCTCTGGCCGCCTGAAACACCGCCCGGGCAATTTCCAAATTACCGGCGTTAAAAGCACCTAGGGCATAGCCCTGTTCCCTGGCCTGGCGAAGCTGTTGTAGCGCATTCATTTCCCCTTTATCATTTACCCATTTCCTCAACAATTTCCACCGCTTTTGACGTCCCGATCCGATCCGCCCCCAAATCAATAAAAGTGGTTGCCTCCTCAAGAGTATCAATCCCGCCGGCTACTTTTACCCTGATTTTACTGCCTACCGCTCTTTTCACCATCGCAATATCACGAATATTTGTCCCTCTCGGCCCCATCCCGGAACAGGTCTTTATAAAATCCGCCTTCGAAGCCAACACCAACTCCGACGCCTTTTTTACCTCGCTATCTGTCAACAAACAAGCTTCAATAATAATCTTCACCACCACGCTCGGACGAAAACTTTTAACCGCCGTCACTACCGTTTTCATCTCCCTCAAAACCTCGTTGTTATTGCCCGCCCTTAGCCAGCCCACGTTCATCTGCACATCCAGTTCATCCGCCCCTGCCTTTGCCGCCGCTAAAGCGCAAACCACCTTGGCGTCACTTGACTCCTGGCCCAACGGAAAAGCAACTACCGAACCGACTCGGATCTCCTCCGCCATGTCCTTAGCCAAAGTAATGTAACAGGGATTTACAAAAGCCGCGTTAAACTTGTACTTTATAACGTTATCGCACAGGCGCTTAATATCACCCGGGGTCGAATCCGGGTGATGATTAGCCAAATCCAGAAAAGAGGCCAACTCAAACTTATCCATAACTTATTCTAGCAATTATTTAACACCATCGCCTACCCTGATTGCCAATTCCACCAATCGGCAGGCATAACCCCATTCGTTATCATACCAAGCTACCACTTTTACCAAATCTCCGTCAACCACCTGCGTCAAATCGGCGTCAAATACCGCCGAGGCGCTCCGGCCGATAATATCACTGGACACCAACGGGGCTTCCTCATAATCAACTATTCCCTTGTACTCGCCCCGGGAAGCCGCCTGAAAAATCCCGTTTACCTCCTCTTTCGTCGTTCTTTTACTGGTAACCGCTACAATCTCCGCCACCGAACCGCAAACAACCGGCACCCGATACGCCCTGCCGTCAAACACTCCGCCCAAATCCGGCATCACTTCCACCGTCGCCCTGGCCGCTCCGGTTGTTGTCGGAATTATGTTAATCCCTGCCGCTCTCGCCCGCCGCAGGTCGTCGCTTGAATCATCCGTCAGCCTCTGCGTCGAAGTATATGCATGAATGGTGCTCATCACCGCCTTTTGTAATCCCAGGTACTCCCGTAATATCTTCACCATCGGGGCGATACAGTTAGTGGTGCAGGAAGCGTTGCCGATAACTAGGCTACCGTCATAATCCTCATCATTCACTCCGATGACATAATCCTGCACTTCCTTGGCTTCTGCACTCACAACCACCTTTTTCGCTCCCGCCTTCAAGTGGGCAGAGGCACTTTTTTTGTCAGCAAAATGCCCGGTACACTCCAGCACCACTTCCACGCCGTATTTTTTCCATGGTATCAACCTCGGCTCCCTCTGCGCCAGTACCGGAATCCTCTTTTCCCCTATCTCCATCACCCCTATCTCCTCGTTTTTGGTATTTGATCTTTGGCATTTGATCTTTTTCCCAAATACGCCATGAACACTGTCATATTTCAGCAAATGCGCCCAACCCTCTATCTCCATCGAACCGGATGTGTTGATCGCCGCCACCGTCACCTTTTCACCATAACGCTCGTAAACCGCCCGCATGGCGATCCGCCCAATTCTCCCAAAACCATTAATGCCTAATTCAATCATAAATAAATTTCAAAATCCAAATGATTCCAACCGGTAAATCGAGAGCCCTCGACGAAATCGGGACAAATATCAAAATTTTGAATTTTAATATTGATTTGTATCTTTGTCATTTAAGCTTTGAATTTGTTTTAGTAATGGCCTCGATCCCCGGCAGTGTCCCCTTGGCCAGAAACTCCAGCATCGCCCCGCCGCCGGAGGAAATATAGTCTATTTTCTCCGCCAGGTTGAACTTCACCAGCGCCGTTTCGGTATCACCCCCGCCGACCACCTTAAATGCCCCGCTCTCCGCTACTGCCGTCCCGATTATTTTAGTCCCCGTTTCCGCCCCCGCTTCCTCATATACCCCCATCGGCCCGGCCCAAACCACCGTCCCCGCCTTCCCGATTATTTCCGCAAACTCCTTCGCCGACTTCTCGCTGATATCCTTCCCGTCCTCCCTCAACTCCGCCCATTGTATCTTTTGTCTTCCGCTTTGCGTCTCACTTCTCACGTCTCCCGTCTCCCGTAGCTGCGGCAGTCTCCCCCCGATCAATACCCAATCCGCCCACCCCGCCAACCCCAGCGCCGCCTCAAGCTTATCTTCTTTAGCCCCTCCGAATACCGCCACCACCGGCCTTTTTGCCTCATTTCTTACTTTGTCCAAAGTCCGTATTTCTTCCGCACAGTCAAAACCGAAAAGCGAAGGCAGTAATCCGGGCACACCCACAATCGAAGCGTGCCGGCGATGGCAGCAGGCAAAAGCATCGTTGACAAAAACATCCCCCAGTTTGGCTAATTCCCGGGCAAAAACCGCATCGTTACTCTCCTCCCCCAAGTCAAATCTCAAATTTTCCCTCAAATATACTTCACAGCCATCCGGCACTTCTCTCCCCAATTTCTCGTCAATGTACTCCGCCACCGCTTTCAAGCTTAACTCCGACACACACTTCCCTTCCGGCCGCCCCAAATGCGAAATTATCACCACCTTCTTCGCCCCACTTTTCACCAAATATCTTATCGTTCTAAATGATTCCTCAATTCTCTCCGCATTCTCTATCTCCCAACTTTGAACTTTGGAATTTGAACTCTGAACTTTTTTAAGCGGCACATCATAATTCGTCCTTAACAGCGCTTTTTTACCTTTGAAATTAAAATCTTCAAGTGAAGGAAATACCATTATTGTTTTCGCTTTTCTTCCTTTATTTTCTCAATCACCTTATCAACCAATCTGATCGGATCGGTCTCAAAAATGACTTTTCTGGTCCCCTTGCCGGCCACATCCAAAATCGCCCTGATAATGTCCGCCACCCCGCCCGAACCCTCCAGTACGCCTACAATTTCATTCTCTTCAAACGCAACCGAAAACTCATTTAATGTCCCGATCCGGCCGTCAACACAAATCGTCGCATCCGAACTTCTCACCATCAACAAATTCCGCCCCGTGTAGCCTGCTTCCGCAAAAATAATATGGTCGTAAACATCATCCGGCGCCGGCAAACGGTACTTTTTAACATGTTCTTCCTCGCTTCCCGCCGGAGAGAAACCGATATTGGTCCCCCCGGCCGCCTTAGCCGCCTTCGCCGCCTCCCAGGGCACCCCTTTTGTTGCCCCGCTGATCAGCACATGGCCCCGCTTGCCGATTTCCTCTCCCACTACTCTGGCTAATTTAACCGCTCCTTCAGCCGCCTCTCCTTCCGCTCCGCCGCTGACGCAAATTTTATATTTTTTTAAGTGTGGCATCTTCTTTCGCCAAATCAGTTAATACTTTTTCCGGGCTGTGCGCAAGTACCACTCCCGAAGCCACCAAAAACCCCCTTGCTCCAAGCCTTACGCCAACGGCGACATCCTCGGCCGTCTTTATTCCCGCCCCGATCACCGGCTGCACCTTGCCGCATATTTCCACAAAGTGTTTGATTGCCTCCGGCTTGGCTGTACTCACCGATATTTTCCCGCCGATAAGCTCCGGCGGTTCATAAGCCAAAAAATCCGGTTTAAATTTGACCAGTCTTTCCGCCTGCCCCAAGCTCCGACAACACACCATCACCCTTAAACTCTTAAATTTTAAACTTCTTAAACGCTTGACCGTCCGCTCGATTGTCCCCATCGCCATCTTATGCTCCGCATGGTTTAAAAGCGCTCCCGCCGCCCCCGCTCCTGCTGCTGCCTCCAAATTGGTAAAACCGGTAAACTGCCCCTGCGCCTGCCAATCCAAGTGCTGTACCCAAACGGGAATTTTTACTTCCTGTTTTACCCGAAACAAATCCACCGCCTGCACTAGCGGCACAATTTCCGCTCCGGTTTCCCTCCCCACTTTCTCACATAACTTCGCCAAAACCACCGCCCGTTCCCCTGTCCCCTCAGGATATGTTTTGAAATTAACTAAAATCATCTTATTCCAGTTTTGCCCAAACCGACCACAGTCCCATCACCGCCGCCACCAACAGCCACTGTGTTGACGCCAGCCAAACATCGCCCACCATAAAACCCCAAAAAGCACCCACAACCGACAAAACTGACAGTACTGCCAAAGCTAAAGACAACGATTTCCAGTCACTTTTCTTCATTCTTCCTCACCTCCTTTTACCCGCCGCAGCTTCCTAGCGTAGACGGATCCGTTTCCATCTTAGCAACTGGAGAAAACACAAACAAGCGGGAACAGGCTATTTTTTCTTGCGGCGATAGTCTTCAATCGCCTGATGAAGCGCCTCCACCGCCAGAAGCGAGCAGTGTTTTTTGGCAATCGGCAATCCTCCCAAAACCCGGGCAACTTCCTCATTAGTCAGCTTCTCCGCTTCCCCAACCGTCTTTCCCTTCACCAGTTCCGTCGTCACGCTTGAAGTGGCAATCGCCGCCCCGCAACCCAGCGTCTGAAACTTAACATCCTTAATTACCTCCCCGTCTATCTGTAAATACATCTTCATAATATCGCCGCACACCCGGTTGCCGACCTTGGCCACCCCGTCGGGGTTTTTGATTTCCCCCATGTTTCTTGGATGCCTGAAATGCTCCATCACTTTCTTTGAGTAGGCCAGATCCATATTGTCTTTTGATAAAACTAAAAAATTAAAAACCAAATATCAAATCCACATCTCAAATCTCAAATCTGTTCGGACTTGATTTTTTAACTCCAGTTTTGACCTTTGAACTTTGACATTTGATATTGTTCTTACAGTCTTGGCGCCATTTGGCGCAAACGCTTAACAATCGGCGGCAATTCCTTCAGTACATACTCAATCTCTTCCTCCGTCGTCTCCTTTCCTAAAGACAACCTCAGCGAGCCATGAGCCACCTCCGCCGGCACTCCCATCGCCAGCAGAACATGCGACGCCCTCAAAGCCCCCGAGGTACAAGCCGAACCGGAAGCCGCCGCAATTCCCCGATCGGCCAACATCAACAGCACCGCTTCCCCCTCCACGCCGTCAATCGTAAACGAGGCGATGTGCGGCGCCCTTTTGACCGAATGCCCCGTCAATTTAGCCCCCGGTATTTTCAAAACCCCTGCTATCAATTCATCCCTAAGATTCATTACTTTTGAACTTTGAACTTTGAACTTTGAACTTAGCTCGAGCGCTTTGGCGAGAGCGACAATATAAGGAACATTTTCGGTACCAGCTCTTAAACCCCCCTCCTGTCCGCCGCCGTCCATCTGCCTTACCAGCGGCGCACCCGTTCTCACATACAATCCGCCAACTCCTTTCGGAGCATAAAACTTGTGCCCGGTAAAAGAGAGCAAATCAACGCCCAGCTTGTCAACATCACAATCCAAATACTGCATCGCCTGCGTCGCATCCGTGTGGAAAAAAATCCCTTTTGTCTTTTTCAGCATCCTCCCAATCTCGGCAATCGGCTCCACTGTTCCCACCTCGTTATTGACATACATTACCGAAACCAGCACCGTTTCCGGCCTGATTGCTTTTTCCACCGCTCCGACGCTCACCAGCCCATACTGATCCACCGGCAAATAAGTAACTTCCGCCATTCCCGCCTCCTCCAAATGTCGGCATGTCTCCAGCACTGCCTTATGCTCAATCGCTGTCGTCACAATATGCGGCCTTTTCGTTTTGCGTCTCACGTCTCTCGTCTCACCTTGTTGAAGCACAGCTTCAACAACTCCTTTATGCGCCAGGTTAATCGACTCCGTTGCGCAACTGGTGAAAATTATCTCCTTCGCCTCCGCCCCCAAAGCCTCCGCCACTTTTTCTCTCGCTCCCTCAACCGCCGTTCTTGCCTCCTGCCCCCAACCGTGCACCTCCGAGGCGTTACCGAAATTCTTTAAAAAATACGGCCGCATCGCCTCAAAAACCTCTCGGTCCACCGCCGTCGTCGCCGCATTATCCAGATAAACCTGTCTCATAAATTCAAAGTTCAAATAACAAATCAATCACAAAACTCAAATTGAAAAACGTTTTGAATTTACATATTTGAATTTGATTTGTGGATTTGACATTTGAGCTTTGACATTTGATTTTATTTAGTCAGGTCTGCCAAACTCTTCCCCTTCATCGTCGCTAGCACTTTGTCACCAACTTCCTCCCACACTTCCTGGTGTCCGCAAATAGCCGCGCTGGGACAGCCGGCACAACCGCCCATCACCGGACCCTCCAGAACTTCGGTCACTTCCGCCACCGAAATCTTTTTCGGGCTTCTTACCAAAACATAACCGCCGCCTTTCCCCTCTTTGGCCTTAATCAGCTCCGCCTCACGCAGCTCTCCCGCTATCTGCTCCAAAAATTTCAGCGGCAGCTTTCTTTCCTTGGCTACCTCCTTTAAGGATATATAGCCCCGGCCATAGTTTTTGGCCAACTGCACCATCAACTCCATCCCGTAATCAGTTTTCTTTGAAATATCAAACACGCTTTTTTATACTCCTAGTAATAAGGAGGTAGTATATCCCCTTCTCTTTTACTTGTCAATAACTGTCCGCAAGGCGAAGTTAAGCTTACTTAAATTTTTCAACAATTTGATCAACGGACAAACCTCGCCCTTTGATTCCTCTCCACTGTTCTTCAAAAGTAGGCCGGTTGGTTTGGTAGTAAATCCCTATCGGAATTTTGTCATCGCCGTCGTTGGAATAATCCCACTCCCTGGCCTTCTCCAAAGCGGCTTTAAAATCAGCCTCCCGCCCCGGCTTAACCCGATAAACTTTCTCTTTCAAAAAATCGGTGTTGTTATGAAAAGCCAGACACGGCAAAATCACCTCTACCAGCGAAAAGCCCCGGTGGGTCATTGCCGCCGCCAGCAGGTCCGTCAGCTGGGCCGTCTCCGGCCCATAAGCTCGCCCCACAAAAGTCGCCCCCGCCTCCAACGCCAGCAAAACCGGGTTGGTGCGGAACCGGCTCTTGTCGCTCGTCGGTGCTGTCTGTCCTGTCGTTAAAGCGAAAGTCTGGTTGTTATGCACCACCACCGTCATGTCCGAATTGTAACGGCAATTATGGATTAAATGCTCCATCCCCTCTGCGTACATATCCCCGTCACCCACAAAACCAACCACTTTCAATTCCGGATTGGCCAGCTTAATCCCCAGCATTATCGGCAGTGACCGGCCGTGCAAACTGTAAAAGGCATTCGTGTTTAAATAATCGTACATCTTACCGTGACAGCCGATCCCCGTCACCGCCACCAGGTTCTTCCGCAAAAATCTTTTACCCTGAGCTTGTCGAAGGGTTTCCAACTTAACAATCGCCTGTTTTACCGCCATCAGCACTCCGAAGTTCATACACCCCGGACACCAGGTTTTGACAACTTTGGTATCAAGATCTTGGAAATTCATTTTTATTAAAATTCTAAACTCTAAATTCTTAACAATAACTAAAATCTTAAATTTTCAAATTCTAAACTTGTTGGTCAACATGTTTGTGATTTAGAATTTGTTTATAATTTAGAAATTGGAAATTAGAAATTCTCCTGATGACTTCATCAGGAGTAAACGCTCTGCCATTGTATTTTAATATTTTATCTTTAATAATCACTCCCGTATTTTGGGCAATCACCTCTCCCATCTGTCCCGTAGCGTTGCCTTCAATCAAAACCACCTTGGCCGCTTTTTCTATCTCCGTCTTTACTCGCACTGTTGGAAAGGGTGAAATCCAGGAAATCTGCAAAAAACGCCAGTCCGGTAGTCCCGGCAAAGCGTCAACAACCGCACCCTTTGTTGACCCCCATCCGATCAGCAATTTTTTCCCTTTCCCATAAACCGTCACCGGCTCCATCTTGGCCACTTCTTTCTCGATCAGTCTCATTTTTCCCAATCGCCTGTCCGCCATCCGCACCGGCCAAACTTCATCCTCCACCGTCATTCCCTTCTCGTCATGCTCATACCCGCTCGCCCGTACTATCCTGCCACTCCCAAGAACCGCTGCCGCCCCAAAATTCATCCCAACTTTATCTAATTTTTCCACCGTAAAGTGATCCTCTCCCATGTGCTTGTCCCCCAAAATAATCGCCGCCGCTCCGTATTTTTTTGCCAAAAAAATCGCTTCTTGCACCCGCCGGAACGCCTCACCCGCATCCCCCGGCGCCACCACCAAACGGACAAACTCCCCGTGCCCGGCCGACAGCGCCATTTTCAGATCGGCCTGACTGGTGTAAGTCGGTAGCCCCGTACTCGGCCCGCCCCGCTGTGCCAGATAAACCACCAATGGCACCTCCGCCATTCCCGCCAAACTTATCCCCTCCGTCATCAAATCGAAGCCTCCTCCGGATGTTCCGCACATGCTCACCCCGCCGGCAAAACTCGCCCCGATTGTCGCATTGACCACCGCAGTTTCATTTTCCAACTGCACCGCCTTCACCCCCAGCTCCTGCTGGTGCGCTTCCAAGTACGTAAACACCGAGGTCGCCGGTGTCATCGGGTAGGCAAAGTAATGTGTCAGTCCCGCCACTACCGCTCCCGCCGCTATCGCCTCATTCCCCGTTAAAAAATATTTCTTCCCCTTC
>Ga0265297_10005078_pt1 | contig 20579 bp, 16 predicted proteins | sample Munlanlwell13791_FD_192502 | JGI IMG/M metagenome (GOLD analysis project Ga0265297, IMG submission 192502) | Leachate microbial communities from a municipal landfill in Southern Ontario, Canada - Leachate well 137-91 | ecosystem: Engineered > Solid waste > Landfill > Unclassified | place...
GCTTAGGAACGACCTCGAGCTCGACCCGGACCAGGCGCTCCTGCTTTCGAGCCGGTATCCGCCGAAGGTGAGGCATCTGGAGTCGGTGGAATCGATGATATCCAGGGCCATGGCCAATCGCGGCGACTACCTGGCCGCCATCGAGGAGATCGAACGCCAAAGGGTCAGGGTCAAAATGGCGCGCAACAGCCGCTGGCCTCAGCTGGATCTGGTGTCCACGCTCGACCTCAACGAGATCGACCGGAGCTACGGCGATGCGCTGGGCGACATGGACAGCCCGAACCTGACCGCCGGCCTCATGCTTTCGGTCCCCCTGGAGAATCGCGCCGCCCGCGCAGGCGCCCGCAAGGCCGAGGCTGAGAGGGCGCGCACGGTCTACGCCGCGAAGGATCTCGAGAAGAAGATAGCGAACGAGATCGCAAGGCTAGCGGTGGCGATCGGCGAGAGGCTCACGATAGTCGAACAGACCCAGCAGGCGCTCTCGCTCCATCTGGAGAAACAGAAACTCGAACTTGGAAAGTACAGGATGGGCCGCTCCTCCTCCGACCTCGTCAAGCGCTACCAGGACGACACGGTCGACACGCAGAGAAACCTCTTCGAGGCGTGGCTTGCCTACAAGAAGTCGATCCTGGACCTCAAATTTGCGCTCGGCATGATGGTGGCCGAGAGCGGAGAGATCTCGGAGCAGACGGAGGTGGGCAAGTGAGAAAGATATTCGAGTTCTCGGTGCGCCAGCGGATGTTCATCAACCTCCTGACCGTGTTCATCCTCGCCTGGGGGATCGCGGCTATGTTTTCCGTCAAGCGCGACATATTCCCGAACGTCAACCTCGACCTTGTGATAGTCAACGCGTCCTATCCCGGCTCCACGCCGCATGAGATAGAAAAGCTCATCACGATCCCGATAGAGAAGGAGCTCAAGGAGGTAGGCGACATAAAGGAGATGACCTCCGCATCCATAGAGGGGATCTCGACGATCGTGATAGAGATCGAGCCGGACGCGGAGAGCAAGGACAAGGTGATCGACGACATACAGCGCGCGGTGGATCGCGCGGAGGACCTGCCGGCCGACATGAAGGAGAAGCCGGCGGTCATCGAGCTCAAGATGAAGGACCATCCGGTCATCCAGATCTCGATAGCAGGCGACTTGCCTGAGGCGGAGCTTATCGGGCACGCGAGGAAGCTGGAGACAAAGGTGCTCGATATCGCGGACGTGGCCAGGGTCGAGAGGATGGGCTGGCGCGACCAGGAGATATGGGTCGAGGTCGACCCGGATAAGGCCGACGAGATGTACGTCGGCATCAACCAGGTGGTGGCAGCCCTCAAGGGCCAGAACGTGAGCATACCGGGCGGCAGCCTGATCATGGGGGCGCACGAGAGCCTGCTCCGCACCAGCGGTGAGTTCGATTCGGCCGAGGGGGTGAAACCGGTGATCCTCCGCGCCAACGAGCTCGGCCACTGGGTGCAGGTGCAGGACATCGCTGCGGTCTCGGATAATTTCGAGCCTCACAGGTTGTTGCACCGCACCGACGGCCACCGGGCGATCAACCTGGTCGCAGTGAAAAAGGAGCGTGGGGACGTCCTCGATGTGGTGAAACAGATCAGGGATATCGTGACCGCATACCAGAAGTCCGCGCCCCCGGGCCTCAAGCTCAGCGTGGTCAACGACTTCTCCGTCTACGTGAGGAACAGGCTGGACATACTCGAGAGCAACGGACTCGTCGGAATATCTCTCGTCGTCGTCTTCCTCTTCCTCTTCATGTCGTGGCGCTCGGCGATAGTCACATCCATCGCGATACCCGCCTCCATCCTGGCGACCTTCATCTACATGTACTACGCCGGCTATACCCTCAACCTGATGACCATGGCCTCGCTCATCATCGCGCTCGGTATGCTCGTGGACAACGCGATAGTGATCAACGACAACTTTCACCGCCACTTCGACTCCGGCGTACCTGCGGAGGAGGCCGCGGTCAGGGGCGCGCACGAGGTCTGGGCGCCCGTGTTCACCAGCACCCTCACCACCATCGCGGCCTTCGCGCCTCTCATGTTCATGGGCGGCATCATCGGAAAATTCACCAGGTTTCTGCCCATCGTCATCAACATCGCGCTTATCGCCTCCCTCATCGAGGCGTTCGTTGTGGTGCCCTCCAACCTCGTCTCGCTCGAGACCTTCGGGAACCACGAGAAGTATAAGTGGCTCGCCAAGGGTCCCCTCTCCGGATGGTTCCACAGACTCACGGTGAAGTACGCGAAGGTGGTCGACAGGTTACTGCGGTCGCGTTATCGCATGATCGGCGCGGCGGCCCTGATCTTCGTCCTGTCGATCTACATAGGGGTCAAGGTGGTTCCCTTCGTCCTCTTCCCGCAGGTAGGCGTCGATGCCTTCTTCATATACGTCAAGGCTCCGGTAGGCACTCCGCTGGAGGAGACCGAGCGGCGGATCGTCTCGATAGAGCAGGCGGTGGACAGGCTGCCCAGGGGCGAATGGGACGACTACGTCACGCAGATCGGCACGAATCAGCAGGAGTCCAACGACCTCGAAGGGGACCAGGCCACGCACCTCGGCCAGATACAGGTCATACTCAAGCCGGAGGCCGCAAGATCGATGACCGCGGACGAGATCATAGAGATATTGAGAAAGGATACGGCCTCGGTCGAAGGCTTCGAGGAGATCACCTTCACCAAGGTCCGCACCGGACCCCCGGTAGGAAAACCGATCATGGCGCGCATCAGGAATGAAAACCTCGACCTCCTCGATAGCATAGCGGACGAACTCAAATCGTATCTGGCCACGATCCCTGGGGTCAGCGACATACGCGATGACTATGACAGGGGCAAGGACGAGAAGAGGGTGATCGTGGACGAGAGGCAGGCGACCCGCGCCGATCTCACCGTGGACGATGTGGCCCTCGCGGTCCGCGCTTCCTTCGACGGCGCCATCGCCACGTCGATAAAGAGGTCCGACGAGGAGATAGACGTCAGGGTGAGATACCCGGACGCGTGGCGCTACATGGAGGGGGCCCTCGAGAGGGTGAAGATAACAAACCAGGAGGGAGACCTGATTCCCATAACCGAAGTGGCGAGGTTCGAGGAGACTCCGGGAATAAGCGGGATCAGGCACGTGGATCGCAAGAGGACCGTGACCGTGACCGGAAACGTGGACGAGAAGAGGGCTACGTCGGTCGGAGTCACGAAGAAGCTTATGGAGAAATTCAAGGGTATTGCGGAGAAGCACCCGGATGTCTCGCTCAAGTTCGGCGGCGAGTGGCAGAGGACTGAGGAGTCGATGCACGACCTCATCTTTGCGGTCTTGGTGGCGGTATTCCTGATATTCATAATTCTCGCATTCGAGTTCCAGTCGCTCATGCAGCCCTTCATCGTCATGCTTTCGATAATCTACGGCTTCTCGGGGGTCTCGCTCGCCTTCTTCTTACATGGCGAACCCATCAGTTTCCTCGCCCTCGTGGGCACGGTGGGTCTCTCGGGCGTGGTGGTCAACAATGCGATCGTGATGATCGATTTTATAAACAAGGCGCTGTCCGACGGGCTCCCTGTGCACGATGCCGTGGTGAAGGCCGCGCGCCTGAGGATCAGGCCGATATTCCTTACCACGGTCACGACGCTCCTCGGTATCCTGCCCATGGCCTACGGCATAGGCGGCCGCGACCCGTTCCTGATTCCCATGGCGCTCTCCTTCGGCTGGGGCCTGATATTCTCATCGATGTGCACCCTGTTCGTCACTCCCTGCGTGTATATGGTGGTCGACGATCTGAGGTGTCGCCTGAGGCACAAGATAGGCCTCAAGGGAGACAGGACGTGCAGCGGCGAGGGTTTCGATGATCAGACGGATGTCTGAAGACTCAAGATTCAGTCCGCGTTCGGATTGTCCGAGCCGACGTCGGCGACAGCGGAGCTCTTGCCCGGGACCGGGTACTGATGGTGCACGGCGGCGGGCTTCACGAAGCTTTCCACGGTCTTGGAACTCCCCTTGATGCTGAGCTTCGTGAAGAGCATGTCGAACTGGCGCGCCAGCTCGCTCATGAGCGCGCTCTTCGTGTTGTCGGTCAGAGACCACATCTCCTTCTTGAAGGGTCCGAAGACGTTCTTGCGCGTCTTGTAGTAGAACTGCTCCTTGGTCATGTCGGGCTTTCTGTCCTTGGCGCAGTGCTCATCCAGCCACTTGTAGATGTTGTCCTTGATCGTCTTCGGGAACGCCATGGAGTCGAGGATCGTGTTCTGGAAACCCGTGGCCAGGTGCACCTCCATGGCCTGATGTTTCGGGAAGTTGTCGAATGCCGACTCGGGGAGCGTGCTCGCCCCGTGCTGCACGACTCCGCCGATGCCGAACTGGCGGCGGGCCATCTCGCCCAGCCTGTCTATGACGCCGAAGTCCAGCGCCACCTTGGCGACCGTGCCGTCCGCGAGAGGCACTCCGCCGTGGCTCGTTCCGGTCTGGATCGATATCTTGCTGATGCCCGGGGCCGTGCTCCCCATCGCCTTGTTGTAGCCCTCCATGAAGGCTGCGAGCTCCTCCGGCGTGGAGTTCTGGGTGCCCACTTCGCCGATCTCGCCGCCGATGGAGATGGTGACGCCCTTGGGCTGGCATGCCCTGACGTGTCGGGAGAGCTCGGCCGCCGTCTCAAAATTCTGTTTCTGCTGCTCCATCACCGTGGGTTTTTTGAGGTCCACGAGCGTGGAGGTGTCGATGTCGATGTTGTAGAAGCCGGCGCTGACGGACTCGGTTATCAGCTCCTTGATCGCGTCGATCTCGGCCCTGGGGTTCTCGGCGAACTTCTTCGCGCTGGTCTGGAAATGGTCGCCCTGGATGAAGACCGGCGCCTTCCAGTTCTCGCGGAGCGCCGCCCCGAGCACACAGGAGACGTATTCGGCGGGCCGCTGCGCGGTGTAGCCCATCTCGGACTTGGCGATCTCGAAGAGACAGGCGGTCGCGTCGTGCTTCTTCAGGGTCTTGAATATCGTGCGTGCGGTATCGTAGGTGAGCCCGCGCAGGTTTATCGCAGGCACGGTCATGTCTTTCCATTCATCCTTGGCGCGCGCCATGTAGAGGTCGTGGATCGAGGAGGAGGGGCAGCCTAAGGCCTGCGCGCCCTCCCATATCACCCAGCGGGCCACGTTCTTGGTGTGCTCGTCGTCGGAGAAAACCGCCGTCCACACGAGCTTGTCCATGATCTCGTGGCGGAAGCGCTGTTCGTCCTTGATCTTGAGTTTGCCGCCTTCGATATCAAAGGCGCCGGCGCATGCGGCCGTCAAATCCTGCTCGTTTTTCCAGAAATCCATCTCTTCCTCCTTGGTCACCCTCTCCCCTCGAGGGAGAGGGGGTGAAGCCTTAAATTGCAGATTATATGATGCTATGCAAGCCTTGATAAGGCCTTGGAGAGTCTGGCCACGCCCTCCTCGATCTTCGGCCTGGAGGTCGCGTAGGAGAGCCGGATAAAGCCGGGGGCGCCGAAGGGGTCGCCGCCCACCGTGGCCACATGCGCCTCCTCGATCAGATAATCGGCGAGTGCGCCGGCGTCGGCGATCTTGCTCCCCTTCCAGGATCTGCCCAGGTATGCCTTGATATCGGGCAACAGGTAGAAGGCGCCGTCGGGCGCGTGGCAACGCATCCCCGGGATGGATAAAATGCCTTCCAGCATCAGATCGCGGCGGGCGTTGAATTCCCGCCGCATGTTCTCGACCTCGTCCTGAGGCCCTTTCAGGGCCTCGATGCACGCCTTCTGCACGAAGCCCGGTATCCCCGAGTTCTGCTGGCTTATGAGCCCCGTCATCTTGGAGATGACGGTCTTGGGCCCTGCCGCGAAGCCCATGCGCCAGCCGGTCATGGCGTACGCCTTGGACACCCCGTTTATGACCAATGTGAGATCCTTGCACTCGGGGCACGCCTCTGCGATCGAGCAATGTCGCTCACCGGTGTAGAGCAGCTTCTCGTATATCTCGTCGGATATCACCGCGATCTTCTTCTCCGCGATCACCCGGCCGAGTTGTTCGAACTGTCCTCTGCCGTATGAGGAGCCGCTCGGGTTGGAGGGGTAGTTGAGGATCACGGCCCTCGTTTTTGGGGTGATCGCCTTTGCGAGCTGCTCGGGGGCGACGCGGAATGCGTCCGCTTGGTCGGCGTTGAGAATCTTGGGAACGCCGCCTGCGAGGATGACCTGGTCAGGATACGAGACCCAGTACGGCGCCGGCACGATAACCTCGTCGCCCGGATCCACGATCACTTGGAGGGCGTCATATATCGCCTGTTTTGCGCCGCAGGTGATCGTGATCTCGTCGTCCGAGTAGGAGAGGCCGTTGTCGGCCTTGAGTTTCTCGCGGACGGCCGCCCTGAGCTCCGGGATGCCGTTGCTCGGCGTGTAGCGCGTGAGCCCTTCGTCTATCGCTTTCTTGCCGACCTCTCGGATGTGCTCCGGGGTTTCAAAGTCAGGCTCGCCGACCGCGAAGCTTATGATGTCCACGCCCTCGGCCTTGAGCTTCCTCACCCTCGCCGCCATGCCCAGCGTGGCCGACGGCTGCAGCTGTTTTGCGCGGTTTGAGATGTGGATCATGGTCTCTCCGACTTGAGGAGCTTCTTCTTGAGCTCTTTCTCCACGACCGGATGTATCATCCCGCATCCGCTGCCGCCGAACCGCAGTATCTCCTTGATGATCGACGAGGAGAGGTGCGCGTACTTTCCCTCGGTCATCATGTAGAGGATCTCGATATCAGGGTCGAGGGTCTTGTTGGCGAGCGCCATCTGCGACTCGTACTCGTAGTCGCCCATGGTCCTCAGCCCGCGCAATATCGTGTGCACGCCCTTTGCGCGGGCATAGTCCACGAGCAGCCCCTCGAAGCCGTCCACTGTGACCCTGGGTTCGCCCTTGAATATCTCTCGGAGCATGCTGATGCGCTCGTCGGGCGTGAATATGGGCGTCTTGGTCGTGTTGACGGCCACGGCCACGATGATCCTGTCGAACACCTTGAGCGCGCGCTCCACGATGTTGAGGTGCCCGTCGGTGGGCGGATCGAAGCTGCCGGCTGCTATGGCTGTGTTCGGCATCATGACCTCGAAAGAAATGAGATCAGCGTTTGACCATACTTGCGGCTGTCGGTCAAGGAGAGGCCCTCTATTTCGAGTATCGGCTCCTTGGGGTGGTGCTCTACGATCACCACCGCGCCCTCGGCCATGAGGGGCGAGACTGCGAGCGCCTCGAGGGTGGGATTCACCAGCCCCTTCTCGTACGGCGGGTCCACGAAGATCAGGTCGAATTCCGTCTCCCTGCGCGAGAGCGTGGATATGGCGCGTCCCACCGTGGACTTGAGGATCACGGCGCGATCGGAGAGCTTCGTGTGAGCGAGATTTTTATGTATCGACTCTATCGCCTTGTCCCACTCCTCTACGAAGACCGCCCTCGCGGCCCCGCGCGAGAGCGCCTCTATCCCCACGGAGCCGGAGCCTGCGAAGAGATCGAGCACGCGCAGCCCGTTTACGTCGAAGAGGATGTTGAAGATCGCTTCCTTGACTTGATCGAGCGCAGGCCTCACCCGCTGGGACTTCGGCGCCACGAGCCTGTGGCCCTTTGCTGTGCCTGAGATAACTCGCATAGACGGAAATACCTAGATCACCAGGGAGACGTTCTGCACCGCCTCGATGGAGTTGAGCGATATTCCCAGCACGATCATCAGCACGATCCCCAATAAAGCGAGACAGGTGAAGGCCGTCCCCACGATGCCCAGCACGAGCCCCACCTTTGCCGCGGATTCGCCGGCAGCCGGTGCCCTCCCTGCCTTGATCGCCTTGAGCTCCATCGAGCCCAGCACGATCGCGGGTATGCCTGCCACGAAACCCGAGCATATGACGGAGAGTATGCCCAGGATAAGGGTCGTGACGGCTCGGCCGCTGGCAGCCTGGCCTGCTGCGGGGGCCGGCGTCTGCGGCTGCTCCACCGGTTTTGCCTCGGGGATGTTCTGGCTCTCCATCGCGCCTCCTTTTGTTTCCGTGCCGGAATCTGCCATAAACAGCGGGGAAATCAAGGAAATGGGGGCCTGTTTTTGGTGGACATAAGACGCAGCCTGGGTTATTTGCCGCAAATCACGGCCGGACGTGCTTTTGATCCCGGCCGATCCTACGGAGGCATGGCCATGAGGCATCTCAAGAAATCGATCATAACGGCGGCTCTTGTCATCGCACTGCCGATCTCGGCGGCGGCGAAGAAGAGCACCTATATCGCCACGGATCACCGCTTCGACTTCGTGAAGCTCACCGAGATCAAGCCCTCTGAATCGGCGGCCCTCGGCATCACGCATCCCTCGAAGCTCGACGAGCAGGGGCTCAAGTCCGCGCTCGAGTCCGTCATGCTCGCCCGCAGCTTCATCATCAAGAAGGAGGTCGATACGCAGCGCGTGTTCGACGACGGCGCGGCGAATTATCTCGCTCACAATATGTCCATAGCTTTCGCGCAGGCCAAGCCCAACGAGAAGGTCGTCTTCTCATATATGCAGAAGGATCCGGTCTTCATCATCCGCAACGACAGGCTGAACCTAGGCGAGGCCTGGATGCAGGGCGACGATCTGCACATCAAGTTCAAGAAGCTCTACGCCAAAGTGACCGGCGACGTGGACAAGCGCGGCAACGAGAGCAAGGCGGTCGCCAGGGCCCGGGGGCTCAGGATCCAGCTCGAGCTCCAGCCCGGCCAGCAGATGGCGGTGAACGACGTTGAGGAGCTGATCCTCAACATCAACTACAACTACGCGGCCGACGTGCAGAAGCGCGAGCAGCAGGCCAAAGCAGTGCCCACCTCGGGCAAGACCATGTCGGGCGAAGCCGTCGTCCTGCCTGCCGGCGAGGCCCAGGCAGCGCAGCCGGTCGAGGAGACGAAATCCAAGTCCAAATCCAAGTCAAAGGCTAAAGCATCTGATGCGGAGGCGACGGCTGCTGCTGCGGCCGCTGCCCCAGCCGCCTCCGCAGCGGGCGGAGCGGAGGGGGGGGTGGAGCAGAGGATCCGCTCGCTCGATTCGCTGCGCAAGGAAGGGCTGATAACGGACAAGGAGTACAAGGAGAAGAAGAAGGAGATACTCAAGGATCTGTAGGATGAGGGTCCCCTTATTCCTTATTTGATACCCGCCCTCCTGAAGGATGGCGGGTATTGTTTTTAAGGGCCGGTCGCGAATTGCATATGGCAAAAGTGCGGATCGACAAGTTCGTCGTGGAAAAGGGGCTGGCGCTGTCGCGCGAGAAGGCGCAGGCGCTCATCATGGCGGGATGCGTTCTGATAGACGAGACGCCGGCGACAAAACCGGGCCAGCTCGTCGACCCGGATGCCGTTGTGCGCGTGCGCGGCGAGGACCATCCCTACGTGAGCCGCGGCGGAGTGAAGCTCGCGGCGGCGTTCTCGGAGTTCAAAATAGATGCGGAGGGAAAGATCTGCATGGACGTCGGGGCGTCGACCGGCGGGTTCACCGACTGCCTCCTCAAGTCGGGTGCTGCGCGCATCTATGCTGTCGACGTGGGTTACGGGCAGCTCGACCAGAGGGTCGCGCGCGACGATAGGGTGATCGTGCTCGACCGCCAGAACATCCGTTCTCTAAAGAAGGGCAAGATCGCCGAGACCATCGACCTCGCGGTGATAGACGTCTCGTTCATATCCCTTTCCCTCGTCCTGCCCGCGGTTGACCTATTCCTCAAGGAGGGCGCCTCCGTCATTGCGCTGATCAAGCCGCAGTTCGAGGTGGGCAGGGAGTTGGTAGGCAAGGGGGGCATCGTGCGCGACCCGGCTTCGCACGAGCTTGCGATAGAGAAAGTCAGGGCCGCAGCAAAGGGGCTCGGCTGGGAAGAGCGCGGCCTCATCGAATCCCCCATCACGGGGGCCAAGGGGAACAAGGAATTTCTCATATATTTCAAGAAGCCATTGGGTCAAAATTCATGCAAAGAAGCGAAACAAGTCTTATAATTCATGGCATTGGCAAGTTATATCTCTTGCCTTTTTGCGGGGCTCTGGATATAGAGGCCCACGCCAATGGCGTATAACGATCAAATTTAAACATCATACTGAGGAGGTTTGATCATGTCCGCATTCAACATGGATTTCAAAAATCCCACCACATGGCTGCTCGCGCCGCTCGTCGCACCGTTGCTGCCGTTCGCGCTGCTCAGTGGCTGCGATGACGGAGGCTCTGCGACGGGGGATTGCACGGAGGGCGAGACGCAGCAGTGCTACTGCGCGGGCGGCGACGTGGGCGCGCAGATATGTGAGACGGACGACACATGGGGGGAGTGCGACTGCGGCAGCGCCGATGCCGACACCGATGTGGATACGGATACCGACACCGACGTCGATACGGACAGCGACACGGACGTGGACACGGATACCGATACCGATACCGACACCGACGTGGATACGGATACCGACACCGATACCGGATGCAGCGGCCTGCTCACGGATGTGTATTCTGTATCTGCTGGTTCCGATCATACTTGTGCGCTTCTAAATAGCGGTGGCGTCAAATGTTGGGGGTCTAATCATTATGGTCAGCTTGGCGATGGGAACAGTGGGTATGATCAAATGGAGACTGTGCCCGTGGATGTCGTGGGCCTCTCCTACGGTGGGGAGGTTCTCTCTGCAGGGGGAGATTTTACGTGTGCCCTTATGACTTCGGGTGGTGTCATGTGCTGGGGAGAAAACGGAGATGGTCAGATTGGCGATGGGACATTTGATGACTCAGTTGTGCCAACTGATGTCGTGGATCTCTCTTCCGGTGTATCATTAATTTCTACCGGAAGAAGACACGCATGTGTCGTGCTGGGGGGGGATAACGTCAAGTGTTGGGGATACAATGAATTCGGACAGCTTGGGAACGGGACGACAGGCAATCAAAACACGCCGGTGGATGTGATCGGTGAATCTGCTTTGACGCAGTTCGCCTCTGCTGGATACTCCCACACATGTGGATTGAATCTCTCGGGTAGCGCCATGTGTTGGGGAAACAACGCATATGGTCAACTTGGAAACGGAGCTACAAGCGATGAGCATATGCCGGTGGATGTGACGGTGGTATCCTCCGGAGCGCTGCAGACCATTGTTGCCGGCAATTTTGCTCATACATGTGGTTTGCTGACCACGGGCGGGGTTAAGTGTTGGGGATACAACGAGCTCGGTCAGCTCGGTAACGGAACGACCAGCAATTCGATATCCGCTATGGATGTCTCAGGTCTCTCATCTGGCGTGCTTGATATCGATGCAGGTTCCAATTTTACGTGCGCACTTCTTGTTACGGGTGCTGTCAAGTGTTGGGGGGATAACAGCTACGGGCAGCTCGGAAATGGCAGTACCGGCGGCTATGAAACGACTCCTGTGGATGTTGTGGGTCTCTCTTCAGGTGTTTCATCGATTGATGTTGGCAGTAGCAGCCATGCCTGCGCTGTTATGACTGCGGGTACTGTCAAGTGCTGGGGGCGCAATTTGGAAGGTGCGCTTGGTGATGGGACGACGACTAATTCAAACACCCCCGTCGATGTCGTCTGCGGGGAGTAGATAAAAACAGATATAGATCAAGGAGGATTCGACATGTCCGCATTCAACATGGATCCCAAAAATCCCACTACTTGGCTGCTGGCTCCGCTCGTCGCACCGCTGCTGCCGTTCACGCTGCTCGGCGGCTGTGATGACGGAGGTTCTGCGGCCGGGGACTGTACGGAGGGGGAGACGCAGCAGTGTTATTGCGCAGGCGGCGATGTGGGCGCGCAGGTCTGTGAGGCGGACGGCGCATGGGGGCCGTGCGACTGCGGCAGCACCGATGCCGACACGGACGTGGATACGGATTCCGACACCGATGTCGATACGGACACCGACACCGACGTGGACACGGATACCGACACCGACGTGGATACTGATACCGATACCGATACCGGATGCAGCGGCCTGCTCACGGATGTCGTTGCGATCTCCACGGGCATGACTCACGCATGCGCGCTTTTGACCACAGGCGATGTCAAGTGTTGGGGAGCCAACAACTATGGCCAACTCGGCGACGGGACGACTGATGATTCGCCTGTCCCTGTGGACGTCGTCGGGCTCCCTTCCGTTGTGGAAGATGTCTCTGCAGGAACCGAGTATACATGTGTGGTTTTGACTATAGGCGGCGTGAAGTGTTGGGGAAACAATGTGCACGGTCAGCTCGGCGACGGCACGACGACCAATTCAATCGCCCCTGTCGGGGTAGTCGGGCTTTCCTCCGCTGATTCTGTAGAGGCTTCTTTAGGTTTTATATGGACGCATACGTGCGCGTTGCTGGCTTCTGGCGGCGTACAGTGTTGGGGAAGCAACGACTTTGGTCAGCTCGGCAATGGGACTACCGATGATTCGGCTACTCCGGTGGACGTAGCGTCGCTCTTCTCTTCGACGCAATCCGTGTCTGTGGGGTATTCTGAGGCATGTGCTCTGAATTCCTCCGGCAATGCCATGTGCTGGGGAAACAATGTGTTTGGCCAGCTCGGGAACGGCATTACGGGCAACTCAAGCTTGCCAGTGAATGTGACGGTCGTCCCCTCGGGAACGATTCAGGATTTGAGTGTTGGTTTCCGCTTCGTTTGTGCCGTCCTCACTTCCGGTGCCCTCAAGTGCTGGGGGGACAACGAGTCAGGCCAGCTTGGGAACGGAAACACCACCGATTCGCTTTCCGCAGTGGATGTCGTTGGTCTTTCCTCAGGCGTAGAAACTGTTCACGCTGGCGGTTTTACCGTCTGTGCGCTCCTGACTTCTGGCGGAGTAAAGTGCTGGGGAAACAATAACAATGGTCAACTCGGTGACGGGACTACCGGTTATTCGAATGTTCCGGTTGATGTCGTTGGTCTCTCCTCGGGCGTGCAGGCTGTTTCCGTCAGTGCCGCTCTTACGTGTGCCCTCATGGATTCGGGCAACGTCAAGTGCTGGGGACTCAATGACTATGGTCAGCTCGGCGACGGGGACACCTATTATTATTCGGCAATCCCCGTCGATGTCGTCTGCGGGCCGTAGATAAATCGGGTTTTCGACAGTCTAAGACAGTTTAAGATGGATATATATTCAAGAGGTTAAAATGGCCCTGTTCAAATTGGATCTCGACAACCCGATTGCGTGGCTGCTCGCCCCGCTGCTCCCGTTCGCCTTCCTGGGTGGCTGCGCTGAGGGAGGCTCTGCGAGCTCGGGTTGTACGGAGGGCGAGACGCAGCTGTGTACCTGTACGGGCGAAGACGTCGGTGCTCAGGTCTGCGAAGCGGACGCCACCTGGGGGCCGTGCGATTGCAGCGGGGGAGATGCCGACACGGATGTGGACGGCGACTCCGATGTGGATGGTGATACCGACGCGGATACGGACACGTGCCCTGACGGCTTTCTCGGCGGTGTGGTTGAAGTTTCTGCCGGTGACGGTTACACGTGCGCGCTTTTGAATACAGGCGGCCTCAAATGCTGGGGGAACAACGGACTTGGTCAGCTCGGCGATGGCACGATGTATAATTCATACGTTCCCGTGAACGTCGTCGGCCTCTCTTCTGATGTGTATGGTTTCTCCGCCGGTTCTTGGTATGTTTGTGCCGTCATGACCTACGGCGGCGTCAAGTGCTGGGGGGGCAACGGAAGCGGTCAGCTCGGCGACGGGGCTACCTACTATAATTCGAGCGTTCCCGTCGACGTTGTTGGCCTCTCCTCGGCCATGGAGGCCGTCTCAGCCGGTTCCTCGCATACGTGTGCGCTCATGCAGTCGGGCGGCGTGAAGTGTTGGGGAAATAACTACTATAGTCAACTCGGCGACGGTACGGCGGATAATTCATACGTTCCCGTGAGCGTAATAGGTCTCTCTTCGAACGTCGATGCTGTGTCTGTCGGCAACGTATCGTATACATGTGTGCTTTTGACTATGGGCGGACTCAAGTGCTGGGGGTACGATGGTCAGGGTCAACTCGGCGACGGAATCGCCGGTGGCCATGAGATAACTCCAGTCGATGTCGTGGGCCTTTCCTCCGGCGTGGAGGATATCTCCGCAGGCAGCAACCATACGTGCGTGATATTGGCCTCCAGCGGTGTGGAATGCTGGGGGGGCAATGACCATGGCCAGCTTGGCGACGGCACCTTTGATGATTCGGCTGTTCCCGTCAACGTCGCGGGTCTTCCCTCAGGCGTGGAGGATGTCTCCGCCGGATACAGGCATACGTGCGTGGTTATGACATCAGGCGCTGTTATGTGCTGGGGAGAGAACACGTGGGGCCAGCTTGGCAACGGAACCTGTGACGATTCGGCCACCCCCGTCAGCGTCGTCGGCCTCTCCTCGGGAGTGAAGAGCGTTGCCGTGGGAGATGACCATACGTGTGTGGTGATGACCTCCGGCGGAGTGAAGTGTTGGGGAGACAACGAATACGGCCAGCTTGGCGTCTGGCCGGCCAGTTTTTCAAACACCCCCGTCGACGTCGTCTGCGGGGAGTAGGTGAGACAGAAATAGCTAAGGCCAAGGGGAACAAGGAATTTCTGGTCCTGTTCAGAAAACCGCAGATATAGCGCAGAGAAGCATCCGAGACCTAAACGCCCTTCGGGCGGCGAGCGGCAAAGCTGATTCCAGGCAGCAGGGCGCGCATCGCTGCCTCGCCGGCCGCGATCGCCTGTCTTCCCTTGTGGAAGTCCAGTATTTCGATCCCCGCAAGCGCGGGTTTCACCACCATCAGGTCGCCGGCCTCCCGGATGCTTATCTCCGAGAGCCTGCGTTCATATATGGAGATCGTGGAAAGTATGATCTCCAGTATCGGCGGCGTCAGCCTCCTGTTGTCCCTGGCCTTTTCGTAGCTCGTCACTATCCGCCTGAGGGAGTTGCGCAGCCAGTCCTCGCCCTCGTCGTCCTCTATCTCGGTGAGCTCCTTCTCCAGCTTGAGCTCGGAGCTGCCGTTGGATGTGCAGGCGAGGCCGGTGTTGTCCGGGAGCGAAAGATTTTTTTCCACTTGGCGGTTGACCCTCACCGCGATGACGAACTCCGCGCCCAGCTCGAACGCGAGCCCCAGGGGCAGGGGATCCGACACTCCGCCGTCCACGAGTATGCGGTTGCCGCAGATCGCCGGCGTGAATACTCCGGGTATGGATATCGACGCCCTTATGCTTTCGAGGAGGTCCCCGGCCTTGAACACGATCCGCTCGCCCGAATACAGGTCGGTGGCCACGCAGGCGAAGCGGGGGGAGAGCCCTTCGATCGACCTGCCGGCTACATAGGGTTCCAGGAGCTTCTTCACCCGCTTGCCGTCTATCAGCCCGCCGCGCTTGAATGTGGGCAGGAAGAGCTTGGCCATCTCCGTGATCGAGAATCTCGCCGCAAGTTCCTCCAGCGCCTCGATCGTCGTGCCCGCGGCGTAGAGCCCGCCGATCAGTGCGCCTGCCGAGGCGCCGGCGATGCAGTGCAGCCGGATGCCCTCCTGCTCAAGCACCTTGAGCACGCCGACGTGGGCGAAGCCGCGCGCCCCGCCGGAACCGAGCACGAGCCCCACCTTGGTCCCGCTCCCCAGGAGACGCTTCAGCCGCGCGATGAATGACATATCGGGCACCCCTTTCCTTGACTCTACATGGTTCAGCAGGCCCGGTGCAAGGCGAACGGGACGAAAGGCCTCGGCCGCGGGCTGCGGGATTTTGGCCTTGTGATAGCTCCGCATAGTTGGTACGAATGCGCCGGTACAACACAAGGAGATCATATGACCCGCATATTCAAGTCCAACGAGCTGATCGTGAAGTGCAACGACAAACCCGGCCTGCTCGCGAAGGTGACCGCTCCTCTCGCAGAGGCGCGCATCAACCTCAACGCGATCTGCGCTTACAGGATGGATGGCGCGGCCCAGTTTCACATCCTCACCTCCGACAACAAGACCGCGAAGCAGTTCCTGGGCAAGGCTGGCTTTGAGGCGAAGGATCGCGAGGTGATCGTGCTCGAAACCGAGAACGAGTCGGGCACGCTGGCTCGGGCGGCTCAGCAGCTGGCGCAGGCGGGCGTGGACCTGGACTACTGCTATGCGACAGCTGGCAACAGCCCGGGCACGACCTGGATCGTCTTCTCCACGGAGTCCATAGAGCGGGCGATGAACGTGATTCCCTGATCTTGCATTCCCGCGCGCCGATGCTATATAGTTCCCTGAAATTTTTAGGTATTTGGGGGATTCTTGGGCTTTCATCGAACAATAAGCATCCTTGCCGCGGTCTCGCTGGCGATATTTTTTGCAGGCTGTTCCGGCAAGGAGGGGCCGAAGGCCCACAGGCTTGCGGAGAAGAACAAGACCATAAAGCTTGAGGGCAAAGAAAAAGAGGACCCGTATCTCTCGTTCATCAAGGCGAACCTCCTCTCCATGGAGGACGAGCCGAAGAAATCCACATCTGAAATCAAGAAGCTGATCCAGCAGGAGCCCAAGATAGCGTATCACCACTATCTCCTCGCGCAGAACTACGCGACCGAGGGGTTGCTGCCGCAGGCGATATCCTCATGCCAGGCCGCCATCGAGCTGGACCCGTCGCTCCTGGAGGCGAGGCTTTTTCTGGGCAAGCTCTATCTCGCGAAGGAGTCGTACGCGCAGGCGGTGAAGGAGCTGCGCGACGTGATCCGCCGCGACCCGTCCATCGAAGAGGCGTACATACAGCTAGGCCGCGCGCATCTCGGCCAGAAGGATTACGCGGCTGCGATAAAGGCGATGCAGAGCCTTTTGCGCGTGAACCCGGACTCGTCGATAGCCTACTATTACATAGGCTCGATCTACGAGCAGAATCTCAAACAGTCCGACAAGGCGATCGCGGCCTTCAAAGCTGCGCTCGAGATCGAGCCGAACAACGTCACCATCCATCATGCGGTCGCGGAGATCTACCTCGCGAAAAAACAGCTCGCGAAGGCGCTGGAGAAGTACGAGGAGATCGCGCGCATGGAGCCGGAGGACATCTCCACCCAGCTCAGGATCGCGCTGATCCACTATGAGATGAAGCAGTACGACAAGGCCATCGAGGTCTTCGAACGCATCCTCGCGAGCAATCCCGAAGCGGACAAGATCCTCTTCTACCTGGGGATGCTGCACGAGAGCGTCGATGCGCCGGAGAAGGCGATGGAGAGGTTCGCCGAGGTCCCCCCGAACTCGACCTACTACAGGGACGCGCGTCTGCACCTTGCCTCGCTCCTTCGGGAGGCGGGCCGCAGCGAAGAGGCGATCATAGCGATGAGGGAGGCGGCGGCCGCCAAGCCCAAGACCCCTGAATTTCACGAGCTGCTCGCCGCGCTCTTGGAGGAGCAGGGGGATCTGCCGGGCGCGCTGCTCGTGGTCGAGGAGGCGAGGCGCATCAACTCCAAGAACGAGCACCTGGCGTTCATGCAGGGGATACTCTACGAGAGGCAGGGAAACCGCGGCAAGGCCGTGGAGGCCATGCAGGACGTCCTCAAGATCAACCCGCAGAACGCGAGCGCGATGAACTACATAGGCTACACGTACGCCGACTCGGGGGAGCGTTTGTCCGAGGCGCTGGAGTACGTGCAGAAGGCGCTCCTGCTCAGGCCGGACGACGGCTACATCATGGACAGCCTGGGCTGGGTCTATTTCAAGATGGGGGATTCAGAGAAGGCGCTCAAGTATCTCATGAAGGCCGACAAACTCGTCCCCGGGGAGCCGACCATCCTCTATCACATCGGCGAGGCGCTGCTGAGCCAGGGCAAAGCGAACGAGGCCATAAACTATCTGAGGCGTTCGCTCGATGCCGGCGAAAAGAGGGAGAGCCCGGACAAGAGGGAGATCGAAAAAGTCCGCAGCAGGATCGAAGAGCTCAAGGGCAGCGCGAGATGAAGAAATATCTTGTCGCAATCTGTGTTCTCTCGGTTGCGCTTGCCGGATGCGCGAAGGGCGGAGCGAAGAGCGCCGTCCGGATGACCGGTGAGCGGACCCGCGCCGCAACCGAGCTTGCGCAGAGGCTTCGCGACTTCGAGTCGGCCACCGCGAAGATCAAGGCGCTGGTCTCCCTCAGCATCGATTCCGAGGAGCGCAATTTGAGGAGCGATGCCGCGGTCCTCATCGAGAGGCCGAACCGCATCAGGATCGATGTCATGGACTCGCTGGCCGACGTATGGGCGCAGGCGGGCAGCGACGGCGACACGGTATGGCTCTACGTACCCGGCAAGAAGAAGCTCTATGAAGGTCGCGCCACGGCGGGCAACATGAGCAGGCTCGTCTCCTTTTATCTTACGCCCTCCGATCTCATAGCGCTCGTGGCCGGCTCGCCGCCGATGGCGGAAGGCGAAGAACTTGAAGAGGCCGGCGCGGGCAAGGAGAGGCACTTCGTCTTTGCTCAAAGCGGCCTGCGCTGCTGGCTCGATAAGGGAGTCAAGGGCAGGGTCTCGCGCTGCGAGAAGGTCTCGGACAGCGGAGGGCTCGACTACGAGATAACCTTCGCAGATTACAGGGCAAAGGGCGGAGCAGCCTTCCCCCATTCCATCGATGCGAAATTTCCGGGGCGAGGTGCCGGCCTTTCGATACGATACCGCGAAGTGGAGGTCGGCGGCCTGATGGACCCCGAATCGTTCGAACCCCCCAAGGTGCGCGGCGTCAGCACGCACAGGTACAAGAGATGAGCTTTTTGCGCTACATCCTCATCGTCGTCGTGCTCGCGGCGACTCTGCCGCTTGCATCGTGCAAGGGGATCGTCGAGCGCAGCCCCGGGCGTCTGGTGCAGACGCTTCCCTCCGATCCGCCGACGCTCAACCCCATCGTCGCAAGCGACAGCACGTCCGGTGAGGTGACGGGTTATATCTACGAATCGCTTCTGGACAGGGACAACTCGACCTTGGAACTCAAACCCAGGCTCGCCGACTCCTGGGAGGTCTCCGCGGACCACCTCTCCTATACGATGAGGCTGAGGCAGGGGGTGCGCTGGCACGACGGGAAACCCTTCACTGCGGACGACGTGGTCTACACGTTCGAGAGGATGATGGACCCCAAGGTGGACGCGGCGAACCTGCGCAACTACTTCAAGGACGTGAAGGGGGTCGAGAAGCTGGACGACTTCACCGTGCGCGTGATCTACAGGGAGCCCTACTTCAAGGCGCTGGAGATCATAAGCGGCGCGACGATCATCCCGAAACACATCTTCGACGACGGCGCCGACTTCAATTCGCATCCGGCCGGCCGCAGGCCGATCGGCACCGGCCCCTATCGCTTTGAGGAGTGGAAGAGCGGCCGCTCGATAAGGCTCACGAGGAACGAGGACTACTGGGGGCAAAAGCCCGATATCTCCGGGATCGACTACAAGGTGGTGCCCGACAGCACGGTCAGGTTCCAGCTCCTCAAGAAACAGGCGACCGACCTGGAGACTCTCAGGCCGATACAGTGGGCGAGGCAGACCGAAGGGAAGAAGTTCGAGGCCGATTTCGCCAAGTATCGCTACTGGCTTCCTAATTATTCTTACATCGGCTGGAATATGCAGAGCCCCCTCTTCTCCGACAAGCGCGTGAGGCGGGCGATGACCATGCTCGTCAACCGCGAGCAGTTGCTCAAGGAGATACTGCTGGGCCAGGGGGAGATTGTGACCAGCGGCTTCTACAAGTTCGGTCCGCAGTATGACAAATCGATCGAGCCGCTGCCGTACGACCCCGCAGCCGCGAAGGAGCTCCTCGCCGAGGCCGGCTGGTCGGACCACGACGGGGACGGGGTCATCGACAAGGACGGGATGCCGTTCAAGTTCACGCTGCTCGCCGGCGCAGGCAGCGTATTCGCCCGCAGCGTGGGCCTCATCATGAGGGAGGACATGTCGCGCGCGGGCATAGAGATGGAGATACGCCAGCTCGAGTGGGCGACGATGCTCAAGCTGCTCGCCGACCGCAGCTTCGAGGCGACGCTGCTCGCGTGGTCTCTGCCGATCACGCAGGACCCCTACCAGGTCTGGCATTCCTCGCAGTCGGACAAGGGCTCCAACGCCGTGGGTTTTGCGAACAAGAGGGCCGACGAAATATTGGAAGCTGCGCGCAGGGAGTTCGACGACTCGAAGAGGAACGCGATGTACACGGAGCTGCAGAGGATAATCTTCGAGGAGCAGCCCTACACCTTTCTCTTCATCAACCCGTCGCTCGTCGCGGTGTCGAAGCGGTTCGGGGACGTGAAGGAATACAGACTGGGGCTCGATCCCAGGGAGTGGAGCTTGAAGCCTTGGACCAGGCTGATACAGTGGTGAGAGAATGTTCAAATATGCGATAAAGAGATTGCTCCTCATGATACCCACGCTCCTGGGCATCATGGTCATCACGTTCGCCGTGGTGCACATGGCCCCGGGCGATCCGGCCTCCCTCAAGGCGCAGACCGCGACGGAGATGCTCGCCTCCGAGGGGATGACGCGCGAGATCGTGGAGAAGACGCGCGAGCTCTACGGCCTCGACAAGCCGCTGCACGTGCAGTTCCTCCTCTGGGCGAAGAGGGTCGTCACGCTCGACTTCGGCGAATCATATCGCGATCACAGGCCCGTGATCGCCAAGATCGGCGAGGCGCTGCCGATCACGTTGGCGCTCAACATCATCACCATACTGGTGATCTATCTCATCTCCGTGCCGATAGGCGCGTACTCG
>Ga0265297_10005079_pt1 | contig 20579 bp, 33 predicted proteins | sample Munlanlwell13791_FD_192502 | JGI IMG/M metagenome (GOLD analysis project Ga0265297, IMG submission 192502) | Leachate microbial communities from a municipal landfill in Southern Ontario, Canada - Leachate well 137-91 | ecosystem: Engineered > Solid waste > Landfill > Unclassified | place...
AAAAACGAAATAAAAAATCGCTTCATATTACCCTCCTATCTCATTATACATCAAGTGCAACCAGATTGTCTCGTAACTCTTGTAAACAAGCCTCAGTCCACGTTCCACCCGGAGTCACTGCTATCAATGCAGTTAACAGTGTCAGATCAATTAATCCACCACCCTTTAGCGTGTCTAGAGCTGATAGATTGTCTGACAACTCCTGCAAGTTTGTTGCGCTCCAATACGTTCCAGGGGCGTCATCAATCATCGTTTCAAGCTCTGTAACGTCGATTACATCATTCCCGTCGTCCAAGTATTCAAGGTTGTCTTTCAGCTCTGTCAGCATTTCCGGTAAGAAGTTACCGGTTCCTGCATTTGTGGCCGTTATAAGAGCATCAATTTCTGTCGTCACAAGCGCCATTTATGATCACCTCGCCAATATTTTCAGACCGAACCCGCAAACGTCGAATTGTCCGGTAGTTTCTACCTTCAGGCTAAAATCAACAGAACCAGCCGCTGATATTGCTCCGAGATCAATACTGTTCGCGTATCCGCATATGTTTTGCCATTCTCCAGCGCCTATTTTCGCGTAAATAAGCCCTGCATCAAAGATTCCCTGCCCTTGCATTTTCGCGGCATCATCAGATTCACCGGATGGATTTGTTTCGCCGAAATCTGCTCTTGTAGCATGTAATAAAGTTTCAATTGTTCCATCATCTGAATGCAGCCTCAATTCAGCGGTTTCACCCGATATCAATTTCAACCCGAAAATAGCTTCATCACTTGTTGTTGTTACATATTCGCTCATGATGCATCCTAAAATAAAGTCTCAACCGGCGTTAATCTCTGAGTCGTTGTCCCGTCGCCGAGCTGACCGACATCGTTTAAACCGCATCCGAAGACTTTCCCATCTGCTTTTAAAAATATTGTATGATACCCACCTGGTGAAATACCGTATACATCGGTTATCGTAGACTGAACCGGGGTTGACCTTTGTGATGTCGTTCCATCGCCGAGTTGCCCGTTATCATTCAAACCGCATCCCCAAGCTGTGCCATCTGATTTTAAAAATATCGTGAAATTACCGTATCCCACCGAAACGATTGATACATCAGTGATTGATGACTGAACTGGGGTCAGTCTCTGAGTTGTTGTCCCGTCGCCTATTTGACCACTGGCATTTGCGCCACATCCCCAGACAGTGCCATCAGGCTTGAGAAACATCGAATGAAAACCTTTCGTCGAAATACTGGATACACCAGTAATTGATGATTGCACTGGCGTTGATCTTTGTGATGTCGTTCCGTCGCCAAGTTGCCCATGGCTATTGTATCCGCATCCCCAGACCGTTCCATCGGCTTTCAAAAATATTGTGAAATTCTGTCCGGTCGAGATAGCGATTACGCCAGTTATTGATGATTGGACAGGCGTCGTATACCATGCCGATGTTGTTCCGTTCCCTATTTGCCCGTTTGCATTTTGTCCGCATCCCCAAACGGTGCCATCAGACTTAAGAAACATGGTGTGATATATGCCTTCTGAAACACTGATCACGTCAGTGATTGATGATTGAACCGGCGTCAATCTCTGGGTTGTTGTCCCATCGCCTATTTGACCATAAGTATTTTCGCCACATCCAAAAGCTTCTTTGTTTATTTTTGCGAAAATAGTGTGCAGATATCCTGCGGATAGAGTGGCCCCATCGTCTAACAATGTTTGTACAGGGGTGGGCACATCCCAAGAAGATGACCCATCGCCTATTTGGCCCGACAAATTTGCACCGCATCCCCATATTGTGCCGTCTAATTTCAAAAACATCGTATGATCGTATCCTGCGGAAATAACCATATTCAGTTCTTCTGCGATTTGCCACCAGCCGTATACAAGCGAATGATTACCGAATTGGATGCTATCATAAGGCCGCCTTCCAACAACAACAATGTCATTCACTTTAAAATCGCTTATAGTAACAAACTCGCACACGCTCAGGCTTTCAACAGTACCAAATTTATAACCATTTAGGAACCGAACCGTAAGCGAGTTTGAATTGACACTCAAAATCTTTGCCAGGCTATACAGTGATTTTACACGATCTTCGCCGATTTTGTAAGCGATGTATGCAGCGACAAAATTTCCTGGGTTCGACTCTATGAAAGACGCTCTTAGTCCATCTGGCACGCTTATGACTCCGACATACTTTTCATTGTCTGGGAAAAAACCGTATCCAGAGCCTATTTGAATAACGTTCATTTTTTGCCCTGCTGTCAGAGCTTGTCTTGTTATTGAAATGCCTTCGATTTCCATGCCAACAGCTGAGACATAGCCGATATAAAAATCTTCCTCCGTTCCATCGCCTGTGATCGTTGCTTTCAAAAATGTGCTCATGGTATCACCGTCAATTTAGCATAAGAAGAGGCGTTACCCCTTGAATACGAAATCCGCAGTTCTTCGATACCAGCCTTCCCGCTGAAATTCATCCTATCGCATGAAAACGAACATACTTTACCGAGATGCAACGCCGGATTCATCCGCGTCTGAACAGTTATGCTTCCATAAATGGCTTGTGCAATCAATCTTTCAGCATAGGCTACAAGACCGGCTTTTGTCCATTGTAAATAAGTCCCGCTCACAACAGGCCCGACAATCGTCCCTCGCTTCGCAACATCAACGGCATCTTCAGCGTATTCAACTTCATATTCATTTGATTCGTTGAAAAACGCAACTTTTATCGTGTTGAACGCTGATGAACCAGACGATATAGTTGTGGAAACATTGGTCTCATCGTCGTTAAATTCTGTTGGCGGTGTTACAACGAAATCAGCATCTGCAACAGATTCTATCATCACCGAGTCACCCGGAAAATTCTGAAATCGAATATACACTATTCCGAACAGTGTCCAGAGCATGAATTTGACAGTCTTGAACTCGTAATGATCCGGAGCCTCTGTATCTGGCAAAAACATTAGAACCGCGCCATTAAATCCGAATTCCCGACATCCTTCACGCATCACAGCATAAGCGGTTTTCCCGCCGCCGTCAATTTCAACATATTCAAGTCCTGAAGTTGCATCTAATATTTGATTTACAACAAGCGTGATAGCGCTATTTGAGCGTCCGTGAGCTTCAGAATACGATGATATAAAACCTAAAAACACGCTAAATTCATAATCTGTACCTGCATATGTGCAAGTGACAATTATTTCAAGCTTCCTTGCTGAAGGCGCCAACAAATCAGGATTTGAGATGCTATTTCTGCCCCAGGTTTCCACGTCCCTTATCGTTATATTTGCCGATGATCCGCCACTTTTGAGCGTTATTGAAAATGCAGTCACATCATCTATTACAACATCGGCTGTTCCAGCAACATTCAGGATCTGAACTTTTGCAGAGAATGTTAATGTCTGAACTCTGCCTATGTCGCCAGTTCCAGACACAAGTCCTTGAATATATGTTTCACGATATCCAGTTCGTGAACCATCTAAGCCGGTTCGACAGACTCCACCTATCCCGCCGATGATCATTTGTCTGTTTCCTCCGACAGAATTACGATCTTGATTTTAACCTGATATTTGTCTGATTGCGATTTTTGCCTTGTAACACTGATCAAATCAAATATCCCTACGAAAATTTTCCCTTGAGTTCGAATGAGCCATTCATCAATACCAGAATCCTTGATAGCTCTCAAAGTCGCTAATATTCCACTCCTAACTGTGAATTCAGGCTCAACTGTCAATCCTGCGATATTCGCCTGCCATATAGATATAGAAGAACCACCGCCTATAATGCTGCTTACAGATATCACCTTGTTTGGTTCAACGTTGATTTCTGGCTCAGGGAGATAAACTGCCAAATCGGTGCCGGCAGCGATAGAATCATTCGTGGAAGAAATGATCATTGTTCATACTCCGGTCGTCGTTATCGCCAGAGGCACAGGCTCTCCAGCAGCTACTAACAGAGTCCATTGGAAAATGAATTCCCCGAGAGCCTTGAATTCTGCTGGCCAATTAACGTTTTTAAGAGACTCGATTAACCGCGAATATGGCGCATACGGTGCTTCTGCCTCTAGCTTGTACAGCCTTTCTAATCGCGAATAAAAAATCTCAAAATCTGTTATGGATAATTTCATTACACCACCGATCGTACTCGCAATATCGCCCATGATAGCAAAATTCCCAGCGGCATCTTTTGTGACACGCGGGAGATCCTTAAAATTATCTTCTGCTTCCGAAGCAAGTTTGTTTATATCTTTCAATCTTTTTTCTTCTTCTTTCGTCTGTTCTTCCTTCGTTTTTTCGACTTCTTTCAGTCTTTTTTTCTCTTCATCAGCAGCCTTCTTCGCCGCTTTCTCTTGGTCTTTTGCAATTTTGTTATATTCTTTTTCTTGCTTCTCAAGAGCTTTTACGTCGGCTATATTCATTATGTCTTTGAATGCATTCTCAGCGCCTTTGGCGATAGTAACACCCAGACTTTCGCCCCAATCACCGCCGTCAATCTTGCTTATGGACTCTTCGAAATCCTTTTGGACATCGTCAAAAAAATCCATATTAAATCTGGTATCCGAAAGCGCATCCGAAATAGCAATTATCGCATTTGGTGCAGCTTCTGAAATCCACTCAAAACCTTCGGCGACTTTGTAAGCAGCTTCTTCAGACGATCTAGCCATAAGCTTTAATGAACGTTCTGTTTCAGCCATCTTTAGCGGATCGACGCCGATCTGTTCCGCAAGCAATGGGAATTCTCTTGCCATGTCTCCGACAAGTCCGTAAATCTCGCTCCAACCGTCTATCACGGTTCTAACAAGCTTCCCGACTAAAACAGAAACCCCTTTTATCGCCTGCGATACAGTCCATATTATTGTGTTCATGATTGTTTCTGTAACCCGGACAAATCCGCTATTTGAAAGTAGATCAAGAATGAGATTAATCCCTGATCCAGCGCTCTTCACAATTTCAAAAATTTTCGTCCCGAAAAATGATACAAACGTGTTGAAAGTGCCTGCCGTGCCTGAAAACAGGTCTGAAAACATATTTGATATTGCCGGAACCGCTTCAATAGTCGCTGAGACGATTTCATACATCATCGTTCCGAAAGATTGTAAGAAAATCGAGATTGGACGCGGATCAAGCCACCTGATGAACGACACAACTGAATCAGTAATAGTTGTCATAATCCGCTGAAACAATGGCATTTCGTTGATTGCAACGCCGATAATTGTAAAAAATCGGCTCATTTGCTCTCTTAGCGCGGCTATTTTGTCGGCTGTGTTAAAGCCTGTATCGCCGAATGCCTCGGTTTTTCGGGCCATTTCTGCTATTATATCTGCCGTTGACGCACCTTTTTCAACTACTAAACCCAACTGGTTTAGTACAGACGTTCTGCCGCCGCTTATAGAAGTAAAAACAGTTTCGGCAAGCTGCTGAAAGCTTTCACCGGTTAGCTCTGTCCTGCGTTTGATGAACGTAAGAGCCTGTTCGAGTTGGTTCTCCGAAAGTCCTGCGGTTATTGCTTTACCAGCTATTTTGCTTCGATCTGCCAGTGAGACAAAATTTAGGCCTATCTTGTCAACCATGTCCAGAATAGATTTCCCGTCCTGTCCGTAAGAAACAGCGACATTGTTGAGTTGCCTACGCATTTCAACATAATTACCGCCAGCAGACGCAGTTTCAATTCCTTTTGAAATTGCAGCAAATGCGGTGTCAGCAACGGCTTGAACAGCTGACAATCCTTTCCCGATCAAATCAAAGCCTTGATTCAAACCGGTTATAACGTTGGAATAGTTATCGACTGCTTTAAGAACAATCGAAATTAAGCCCGTTGCCATGCGAGTTCCTTTCTTCGATGCAAACCAGCTCGTAAGCTATTCTTACCGCAAGGTCGTCAACACCTCTGCTGACGACCTCATTAACCGATATTCCGTCTTTTTCCGCTATCCTGACAACCGCCCTCAAGACCGGATCGTCTCGAAGGCGGTTGCTCAGTTTTTTATTTTTTCGTCAAAAAGTGCATCTGATGCTGATGTTCCGTATGATTCGACTGCTGCATACAATGTCGCAAATTTGAATCCATTGCCGTTTTGAAGCTGAATTGCATCTTCCAGGGATAAGTCAGTGCAAACCTCGGCCACAAGCATAGCAGGATAAGCGGATGCATCCGGAGCAGATATCTTCAGCTCAACAAGCCTCTGAAACGATATATTCCGCATCATTACTTTTCCGCTCCAACCAGCGACTTTAACAGGCCTAGTTTCAAGGGCTTTTGCTTCCTGCAATATTTCTTCGCGAGTCAACACCTTTTCGACCCGATTTTCTGGAACCTTTTGAGCCTTTAGTGCCTTTTGAATTTGTCTCATTTTCATTTCTCCGATTATGATCATCCGGTATACTCGACCGGCCAGTCAAGACATTTCCCACTTATAGATATCGGGTTCATTGCTCCAACAGAGCTTTTCAATGTCGGAGCAGAAGTTCCGACGAACTGATATCCATATCCATTTGCGTAAAGCAGCCTGACACCGCAGTATCCCTGCCGTTTGAATGCGTTGTCAACCATTTTTCTGTCAGCAGCAAGTTGCTCAATTGAGAATGACCAGCCTGAAATCGATGTTTCACCGTACCCGCCTGCGAAAGTCTCTTCTTCGGTATCGCTGGTTGAAGGCGTTAAACCCCATTCCTTCGCGGTTCCGATCGTTGCGAAAAGACCGTCCAGATACCTGCCTGTGAATTTCACATAACGCGCTGCTCCGGGCCCGGCAATTGCAGCAGCGTGTATTTTGACAAGCGCCTGAGGAAGCTTCACGCCGCCGACATTTGGCAAGAGGAAGTAATCAAGGCCTCCAAATTCCCGATCGTCGTATACGATATACTGCGGGTCGATGACTCCGGCGGCATTGCTGTATACCTTTATTGCCGCGACAAGAAGCTCGTCTTCCGGAATACACGGTTTTGCGCCAGCAGCATCACTGTAAGTTGTCAGTAATGATGTTACCGCCGAATTCGCTGTGTCAGTGCCTTTCGTGACAGTGAATGTCCCCGCCGCTTCATCGACACTGATCAGGTTCCACGCCCATTTTGATGCAGCAGGCCTTGATATCGCAACGGTTGTATCTGCGCTGATGATCACGGCAGCGCCATCGACTTCTATAACTCCGGCAGACGCTTCTACTGTATCGTTTGCTGTTGAAGGTGTTACGTCAAGACCTTGCAAAATGCCGTTAATATCGACTCTTGGTTGATGTGCCGGACGCATGTTTATCATTGTCATTCCAGTTCCGAGCAGATAAACAACAGATGTGTCATTGCTGTTCGGGATATAATCTCCGCGATATTCGTAGGTCGTTTGCTCTGTCATCGCTTGAAGCGTGATCAAAGGCCCATCTCCGAAAGTCACTTGAACTTTGCTGTTTTTGCCCGTCATGGGAGTTGTCGGGAAGGTAGCCATAAATCGTTATCTCCTTTCAATTGCTTATGTCCATTTTGCATATAACGTAATGTCGTCATATACACAGTCAGAGGCGAATGTCCATTGATTGACATAGCCAGTTTCGCGATACCAGCCGCTAAAAGTAAATCCTAGTTTTGTCGGAGGCGTTGGCTCCGTAAGCAGGTTTCCATCATCTATCGTTTGAGATGCGACAGCAGAGCCGCCTTGAGAATTAAATGTAACTACGCGATCAATGCCAATTGCAGCTATGTTTAGCGTTCTTGTCGCATTATAATATGGCCAGAAACACTCGTAAGAGGCTGCATCCCAAGACAACAAAGAATATCTTGTGCTCGACTCGTTCAAATAGGCTTGTATAGCGTTGAATACAACGTTCTCAAAATTACAAATAGTTTCAAAGCCATTGAATTTCACCGTTCCGTTTGCCGTTGATGTTGTTACAGTTTCATCTGTGCACACAATGCCTATAGCAATTGAATGCAGGTTGTGACGACCATCTTCGAATTGTTTCGATTTCGGCAATACAACTACGATCAACTCGCTTTCCGGCGGTGCGTCTTCGTTAAAACCGGTGAAATACACTGGTTGCGAACCGAAACTGGCTGTACAAAACGCGCTGACGGTAGCATTTGTCCGGATTGACGTTGCTATTTCATCTGCAATTGTGTATGTGCTTTTGATCGTCATTTCATCAGCCTTTCCAGAAAATTTTTCTGAAACAAATTGACAGGCCTTTCTTTCTCTTCGATTTTGTTTATAACTGGTCTCGCCGGTCTTTTTGGTTTTGTTGCGCGTTTCAACGGTATTCCGATCGCTCCAAAATATCCCCACTCAGAGCCACCAGAATCATTCCCAGATGCAGGAAGCACCTTGCCTGCCTGTTGCCAGTTTCTGAATCTTGTAGCCCATCTGTCACCGCCCCTCCGCGAAGGGATCAAGCCGACTTCGAGATTTTCAGCAGGGATCACTACTGATGCCCCTTTTGGTGACTCAGGCGTAACTTGATATTGCATTAACGCTCTGAATCCACCTCCGGCAGCATAGTCATTTCCTTTCGGGATAAAGCCTCGTAATGATCGATAGCCTGTTTTGCCATCAGATTTCGGAGGATGTTTCCTAATCCACGCTGATACGGTAGTTCCTAGCTTCGTATATGGAGTCAGCTTCTCAATCCCGTAAGGATTGCTTTTCGTAAAAGCGGAACGCACTTGACGAAAAAGCATTGATCCTGTTTTCCCCATAGTGCGTCTGACAATAGCATGGAAAGCCATAACTGAAAGATTTTTCATCTTCATATTTGCGTTTCTGGGATCTAATGAATTGGCAATTGCTTCGGCAAGTATTTTGCCGATCTCTGCATCACCGCTGTGCACAACGCTGGTTGAAAACATCTCATATCCCTCTTGGCTTCTGCCTTTGATCCGCTTCAGCTATGATTTCCCAGAAACCTCCCAGATCGCCGTTGTTTCTGCTCCTGACGGTATACTTAACACTGCCATAAATAAAAGTGTCATAAATCGACGGTGTTGGAACATCATCAACATCGATTATCGCTGTTACAAGCTCACATGCACCATAATCTGTTTGAGCCAGCCTATTACCTGGGCTCAGAATGGCTGTGATTGCTGATGACACAATGGTTCCATCCTTCGATGAATAGCTTATTTCGACAGCAAAATCATTTTGATTAAGGAACACGTCCTTATCTTCTGACATCACGGTTTTAAGCGTCATCTTGCCGATCCTTTTCTATCTCTGCGTTCACAGATTCAGAAATTGAAATACACTTATTACGCCTATTTTCATCATCAATAGCTTGTTTCGAATATAGTTCTTTCAGCGCTCTAGCACTGTCTGTCGGATGCTTCAACGGCCATGTTTCCGGAAAAATTGGATCAAAAGTATCGAGGAGCTTCATTTTTTTGGCGAAAAACGCTTGAGGAGCCATCACCAGACTCGCGCTTTTCCTTGCGTCGAACCATTGAAACCCCTCGAAACTTTGATTCATTGCCTGTTATCCGTTCAATCTCAGATTGATTGTTGTGGTTGCTGTCCCGCTTGCGGTCACAACATTCATCAATCGTGCGTTTGTTGGCCATGGGATATCAGCCGTTGCACCGGCTGTCAGAGTGTGAGTTGCAAGCGTTGTTACAACGGCAATATTTGAAGAGCTGTTCCGGAGCATCTGTCCTATTCCTAATGACTCATTCAAAATAACATCGCCTTCGAAATCGCCCGCTACGATGACTGGCCCAGTTGCGTCATGATCTATGTCATCAGCAGCAACGCCAAAATAGCCACGACCTAGATGGATAAGATCATTGACAGTGACATCGGCTGACGCCGTCATGTCATTTGTCCAGTTTATGACTCTGCCTTCTCCGCTTCTTAAGTACATCTTAGCCATATAGCATTTCCTCCTTTCTTACTCAGATCGAATTGTCTGAATGATCGTTAAACTATATGCCGCTGACGATATTATCGCGGCTTCAACATCTTCACCGATTTCGATTTCAAGCGGGTTATAATAATCTACCAATATCCCCGATGAAACAGTAGCAACAGAGCCGCCAATGCATACCCACGCTGCCGATGCGGTTTCGTCCGCCATCGGCTTAAGCTCACGCATACGGATTATGAGTTTCTCACGGTCTGTTGATGCTGTTATTACGGTTAGTGTCGTTGTCGCAAGATCGGTCTGAACGACGCTGGAAATCGGATTTTTTCTTACGATGTTGCCATCACTGTTTAGATACATATCTCCAGGCCGTTCACCGGCAAGGTTTTGTGGAGCTGCTGCACTGGCGAACATTGACACGCATGCAATTAATGCACATGCGAGAATTGCTATGAAAACTTTTTCGGAAAAGTCTCTTTTTTCAATCATCTCAGATTCCCTCCTGATCATGCTTTCCTGAAGCGCAATGCAGTTCTGTGCTCCAGTACTATGATCCCGCAATCCATGCGGATTCTGAAAAGAACGCCATCGATGACGACCAAACGATCAACGAATGTCTCAGGCGCTACACGCCCATTCAGGAAAAGCATTTCAATAACCGGATATAGATTCGGATCAGCGAAGAGGTAAAAACTGGTGGAACTCGTCAGTCTCGATGATGCTCTTGTCATCAGATTCAAATCTTTGATCGGGTTATATACTCCGCTGGACATCGATGTTTGAGGCAAAGAGGACGAATTCACGATAATTTTTGCCGTCATCTCTTCGTCGGTGTGGGTCAGTAGCACTTTCGGCATGATGTCGCAATAATCGGTTGTGCTTTCGACGCCATGGACAGGCGGTTGAGCACTCTTAAACCGTGCGATTGCATCTGAAAGGTTCCCTGTCGTCAGACCGTCTGCATGATTCATGTCGTTATTTGGGCTGTTGCTCGTCGAAAACCATGCATATCCGCTTGCATTCAGCGTCGGTGGAGTGTTGATAACTGCAAAAAGCAATTGCTCCGGAACACGCATTGCAGCGGCGCCTTTTCGGAATGGAATTGTTGTCAGGATGCCGATATCGTCGTTGACCATCGCTTCTTCTGTTAGAGCCGTTCCATCAGCATATCTGCTTACATAGCCTGATTCCTTCCGATCGGAGAATTTCGACATTTGGTATTCTCCGCCTTCCGGCTTTAATGGCAAATCAGCGTTTTCAGAGAGTCCGACGCGGGTTACAGTCTTAAAATCAGAAACTGAACCGACACTACAGATATCGCTCCAAATAGAAGGTTGTGATGTGAATCCCTTCATAGCTGCTTTCCCGACAACGCTTTCGGTTATAGCTGGAAAACTCGCAGTTGACATATCCGTCACAACACCGCGTGTATAAAAGCTTTCAATCAGCTTCCGTGCTTTTTCTGATTTCGTCATGTGCCTGGTCTGGATACCGGCGGCATTAAGGCATTCTTCGCCGATTTCAAGCAATGTTCGGTGGGCATACAACTCACTCCCGGCTGCGGGATCTTTGATGCCGTGAGAGGTCGGGAAGCCTCTTATCATCATTGCATCAATCATCGCGTTTCTGATTTTCCCGCCGCTGGTTTCGCCCATCGTGATTTCATAGGCAGTATGTGGCGTCATAATCTTTGCCGCATTTGAAGCGCGTTTTGATAACTCGTCTATGACGCGCTGTTGTGCATCTTCGAGAGACGCACCAGCTTTAACAAGTTCCTTCCCGAGATCGTCAAGTTTATGTCGCACGCATAATTCGCCGATCTGCGTATCGACAAGCATCCTTTCGACCTTTGCAAGCTTTTCCTCAGCTTCCTTCTGGAGCCGCGCTATCCGCGCTTCTGATACGGAAACCGCATCTAATGCTTGCGTGTCATTTACTTTTTCTTGTGGCATTAGTTTACCCTCCTTATCTTCGCTCTGATCGATAATTCGACCATGTTTCCCCCTTACCTTTGCACCTGGATCAGCTCCAATGGCTAAAAGCGAGAATTCAAGTAATATCCAGCGGTAGACAAGCTGCATCGGCCCTGCATATTCTTTCCCGTTAAATGCAAGTTTCTCATTTTCTGGAATCCACGAACGCTCTTGATGCTCATATCCGATTGAACCTGAATCAATAAATCCATTTTTTACTTTTTCAAATGCTCGTTTCCCGATATCATCGGAAACGTCGAAGAAAAGACGCCCAACAATTTTGTTCCCGTCATCTTCTGTTACAGAGCGGATTTCTCTGACTGCTCCTAAATTAGAAACGATTGTCGATGTATCGTGTGAGTCCTGAAGCGGGATTTGACCGTTACTTCCTTCTCTCAATGAAAACCCTGACGAAATCAGCGTTTCATTGATGACTTCCCACCGTTCCCATGACCACACACGCACGGGCTTTTCATTCGATAACACGAACTCAACGCTAAAGTCACTGTCTCTGATAGTTTCCGGCTTAAAACGGACAATAGATCGTCGCGTTATTTGCTCGTGTTCACTGTTTGTCATCGGCATCTTCTGTTCCTCTTTCTTGAACTTCGACAGGACGCGTGAATTGCGAGGACAATTCTTTGTTTTCAAGACCGAAATGTTTTTTTAGTTCGGCCTCATATGCCTTTGTGGCATATATTTCCTCAATGTCTCGGCCTTGGTCTTCTGCCTCATCTGTTTCGGTGCTAAGGTTAGCGTTAATCCTTGATGTCCTTGCCGCGACATCTTTCCAAGGATCAACCCATTCCTGAATTGGCCTGGAGAATTTACACCGGAGGTATTTGTGTGGATTATTGTCATAATCCGGCATTCGAAGCGGTGGTTTTCCAAAATCTCTTTCCTTTTCGAGGAACCACCGATATATCCCGCTGTGCATCTGCTCCTCCAAAACCGCAAGCATCATCTTCGTGAATCCTCTTTCGATCAAGAGCAATTCACGCGACCCGGCAAAATTAGATTGAGAGCCATCTTGAGAGATAGCGCCATAACCGACACCAGACCCGACACTGATAGCCTGCAAGCTTTTCCGAATAAATGAATCATACTGTCCCGGTGGGTATTCCGGCTTGATCATATGCGGTTTTTCGCCCGGAAGGCCATACATGATACCTGCAGGTGAAATGTATTTATACCTTCTCGAATCAGCGGTACCAGCGCTTTCTGCTTGTGGTTGTGATATGACCTCTCCAAGTTCGCTTATATACGGTGATTCTATCCACGCCGCAAAATGGTTCCCGATCCGGGCCGCATCCATGGTCGAATACGCATATTCATTTAACCGGAAAACGTCTTTGACGACTGAAGCATAGCCACAAATGCCGGTAACATCAGAAGCACGCTGCCTATCAAATACATGTATGATATCTGCTGCCGGAACACGCACTGATTCACTTGTTCCTTCGGCAGGATGACACTGTTTCAGCCAGTATGCGACTGGCTTGTTATGCCCGTCTAATTCAATTCCACCACAAATGCGAGTTTCACCGGTAGTGTGTTTGAAAGAAATTGTATCTCTGGAACTGTCCAAATAATCAGCTTCCAGCAACTCAAGCTGCATGTATGGCGGTTTACGAATGTATATTTTTCGGATCAAAACTTGTCCATCATCGAAAGCATGACCTGCAGCTATCCTTTGGAGCTGATATAGGCTATCCCCATTTGCACCAGCGTGAGGAGCCCATAACTCCCATCTGTCAAGAATTTCTTGATTTATTACCCTGTCCAAGTCCAGCTTACTTTTAGCGCCCGCCTTGCGGATTTTCGGTCTTGGCCAGATACCTTCGCATATCGTATTTGCTTTAAATCTTCGTTTCGCGCCGATGATGTAGGGGTTATTTCTGGACAGATCACGCGCATTGTTCGTGACATCCTGCCATGCGGCAACGTTTTCTTGTGCCCCGGAGCTGTGCGGAGTCCTCCAAAGCGCATCAGAACCTGTTTTCTTCGCTGCGATATAAGCCCGCTTATAACGCCTGGATGCAAGATATTTTTCGGCCCTGTCCATATCGTATAACCCGAGAAAGGCAGCTATCAATCTTGTTTTCAAATCGAAGAAGAACATTTATGAACCCCCGGGAATAAATCTTGGTTCAATTGGATCAAGCCCGGTTCCTGTGCTTGTCATACGTGATATACGAGCATCAAGAATGTCAATTTGTTTTTGCAAATCAGCGACTTTAGCGCGGCTCACGCTTCTACCAGCAATGCCGTATGACTCTGCTTCCAAAGCCTTTTCCAAAGCAGATTCATATTTTGTTTTCAACGCTCTAAGTTCTGCTATTGTAGCCATTTTCCGCACCTCTATTTTAGAGATACGAAAAACCCGCTTGATAAACAAGCGGGTCATAGGAAATTACTACGAGATTAAAGTACAGTGAAATTGGCTTGAATTATCTAGTCATCACACCTCCGCAATTTCAAATTCACAAAATTTATTTTTGGTATTTGGTTATCGAGATAGCAAGCTCCTTTCTCAACCTCTCGATCTCCGCTTTTAACACTATGATTTCTATTTCGAGATCATTGCAGCGCTGCCTTTCGCGTTCAAGCTCCCGCGAAACCGCCTGGAATGCTTTACTTTCTATTGTCGTCATTCTGATTTCCCCCCCCCTCGCTTTCGCCAGCAACATTATTTACATGGTTTCAAAATAGCCGACCTTGGCAGTCATCTGGCTCACTGTTTTCTATCAGCCACCAGGCCCACATTTCCTGCCAAGATTTAAAGCGGTTAAACCACCGCGATTTCCCGTATCGATTGACTGTGCCTGCGTATTTTTCCCAGAAAAGCCGGAAGCCGATTTGCCACAGGCGCTCAAAACCCGGCCATCTTACAAATTCTTTTTTCATCTGACCTGGGCCACTCATCGGACAACCAACGCAACCAAGCCGTTTAAAGCCTTCGTCGTACAGGCGGCAATACGGCAGCTTCTGCTCTCGAATAAATCGCCAGACATCGTTATCGCTCCAATACAAGACTGGAGCGATAACGTCAAGAGCTGCGTTTTTCAGGTTGAGAGTATTCCAAAGCGCGCTGCGCTTTGGCGATTCTGCAGCCCTAACTCCAATGATCTTGACACCCGCATTGTTGCGCTCTTTATAAATTTCGCAGCACCAACGGCTTCGGCGCGTCGGCGGCCCTGACGTTTTTTCGAGCATTTTGAAGACCAAGTTTTTTCCCGGTCGGTTCCACGCAACATCAGCATGATATTTTTGAATGAAGCGCACCAATTCCGGCGGATCGATGGTGGTTTGGTTATAAACAGACTTGAAGTTTACCCCTGCGGCTATCGCAATCGCTTTTATAACGACGCTGTCTTTCCCGCCAGAAAAACACAGTACATAGCCTTCTTCTGGCTCATACTCCTTCAACAGCAAAATCGCCTTCCGAATTTTTTCCTCAAATCTTACTGCTATTGCCTTTTTGATCGCGTCATTTCGCGATAATTCAAATCCCGGCAAAGCGTTCGTAACAGCAACTTCCTTAAATGCTTTCTGGCTCACCGTTTTCCCCCTTTTTTCTTGCGACCATGACTACAATACACAAACCCGCTGTCGCGCTTCTGAAATTTCGGGCACCTGGCGCAAACCATTGAACCGACTTTGCAGCCGACGCCGTTCGGGCATGACTGAGTCAGCACTTTCACGTTAGCTTCCGTTGTATAGCTCTCGACCTCAATTTTCATTTCTCCCCTCCGTTTAGCGGCTCTCCATCAGTACTATGCGATTCGTATTGGTTCCAAGTACATTGTTCTTGACCTTGAAACAGTTGGCCAGTTTTGTGAATTCCTGGCTTTGAACGTAGACCTCGAGAATTTTGAATTGCCCCTGGTTGTATCGCTTGTTGCCTGCCATGGCAACCAATACCTCGTCCAGATTGAGCAATTCGCCCTGATATCTTATTTCTCCCACTTCGATTGCAATCTTTCCACCCTTCACCAGAACTCTGTGCAACTCAGTGAGCGTATCTGATATGGATCATCCACTATCTACATCCCAAATTCCTCGCATAGAGCAGCAGAAAAACGCCGAAGGCAATCCATCCGTTCTGCATTGCGATGATTACCCATCCAATCAAGCTCATAGTTAACGCAAATATTATGAGAACATTTTTCATAGTCATTCTCCGCACCTCGCTTTTACGACTTGGTCATACGACAAATATCAGATCTGACAAAATCAGCAAGTAATAACATTGTAATATCCGCAACGTCAGCGGATAACATCACTTCATTTGCTTTTCGTAGCTCGAATGAACCCGTTATCGTAATGTACTGTTATTGTCCCGTCGGGAGAAAGCATAAAACATGTTACGCCCATAATTATCCCGTCGGTCGCCGGCGGAACAAGAACCAATATGTTTTCGAGCGTTGCGAGTTTCTCAGATAGTTTCATTCTTCCACCTCTTTCAGTAATTTTTCGATCTCTGCTGGCAAATCTGGCTCCACGTAATCCGGACGAAGTTTCTTAAGCAGTTCTGGGCGGTGTTCTGCAAGCAACCGCGGGTTGTGGATTGCAAGCCACGCCGGGCGGTGTTCTGCAAGCAACCGCGGGCGATGCTCCGCGATTACGCGCAGTTGCGCGTCCGTTAATTCACTCAATTTCATCGATCGGTTCCTCCTTCCTAAGCATCAGCATTTTTTTTTACAACTCTTGCATCAGATAGCCGCATTGCGGGCAGAACTCATCCGCAACCACTCCGTTATCGTAAAACTTTAGCCTGCGTTTGCATTTTTTCCCGCAGTTCGGACAACTCAATCTGACAATCTCCGAAGCACTCTCATGCTTGTTCATTTTTAGCCCTCCTTCAGTAATTTTTCAATCTCCGCCGGGAGATCTGGCTCGACGTAATCCGGGCGGTATATCTTGAGTAGCTCTGGCCGGAGAATTGCAAGCACCTCTGGTCGGTGCCTCGCAAGCCACTGCGGCCGGTAATCTGCAAACCACCATGGTCGAAGAACTGCAAGTATCTCCGGCTGGTGGTCTGCGAGCCACTGCGGCCGGTGGTCTGCAATCAGCTCCAGTTGTTCTTGAGTGAGTTCTGACAGCTTCATTCTTCCACCTCTTTCAAAATTTTTCGGTATTTCCCGCATCCGATACGCCGCAACCAGCCCATTTCGTGCATTTCTCTTATGAGTCTGGTCGCGGTTCCGGGCGACACATCAAGGTATTCCCATGCATTCCCGCTGTGGAACTCGTACGGGAGCAACTTCCATCGCGGCAACAAGCGTTCTTTAAATTCACGTATTGATGCTGGTTTCATGGTTTCTCCTCCATATATGTTTTAATCACTTCCGCTGCGACTTGTGGTACTATTGCATTGCCGTAACCGCGCAATCGCACCACTCTTTCGGGTATCCCATTAGCCAGCGGCTCAAGTCCGGGTTCAACTGGCCGCCATTTGTCATCTCTGCAATACAGCCAGTCGGGATTTTGCCAGTTGCATACAGTTCCTGGTACCACGGCACCACCTGCTCCCTCAGATTCGCCGGCGTTGTCCTGCCCTTCCTCGCTCCCGTCGCCTGTATGAGCAGCGCATCCGGGCATCGCAGCGCAAGATGATCCATTGTGTTCGGTGTTGCCCATCCTGCCAGAGCTTGTGCTGTGTGCGCCAATTGGCTCCCGTGGTCTTTCCTCTGTATCCAGCGTTCGCTGTATTCCTGCGGAGTCGATGACCGGCTGGCATTCACATCCGAGCAATTTGGAGTCGGCCAACCGGTTAAACTCGCAACTCTCGGTAATTGATCCAGTCGTGTTCTCGTCGAGCCGTCCGGGTTCGTTCCTGTCGTTGCCATTCCGGGCGAGTCCTTCCAATCTCTGCTTGCCGGTGTCGGCCACGAACCACAGCCGCTGTCTGATGTGCGGTGCGCCGACCCCACAAGCCGGCAAACCAATCGCCCCGACGCGGTAACCTTCTCTTTCCAAGTCAGATGATACAAGATCGAGCCAGCCGTGGTTAATCGCTGCTTCAACCTGTTCGCCAAAAATCGTGACAGGCTTGCACTTTCTGATGAGCCTGAACCACTCCGGCCATAGGTGACGTTCGTCTTTAGTGCCCCTTCCTTTGCCCGCTGCACTGAACGGCTGGCAGGGACAACTCCCTGTCCAGACTGGCCGGTCGTCAGGCCATCCCGCGAGTCTGAGGGCGTAGCTCCATCCGCCGATCCCGGCAAAGAAGTGACATTGAGAAAATCCTTTAAGGTCGTCTGCCGTGACATCCGCGATACTCCTTTCGTCGATCAGCCCATCTGCGATCAGATCGGCCTTTATCAGTTCGTGCAACCAGGCCGCCATTTTTGGGTCGTTTTCGTTGTAATACGCTGGTTTCATGATTTCACCCATCACCTTGGCATGTTTTGTCGTTTTAAATTCACCTTTGCAGCAACTTTCCCCGGATACCAGCAATGCGGCGGTTGTTTCGCAAGCAGCTCATTAAGCGCATTTACAGCCGCTTCAACTTCTGGCGCAATCTCATAATCTTCGTGCAAATCCCAATCGCCAATATCAATTTGTGGCAAATATTCAGGGTTACAGAAGACAAGGCGCAAATCCTCGGCGGTTTCTTCCGCATCAGCAAGATAATCTTCAAGCTCGTCGTTAAAAAAGTAACGGTCCACGGCCTCGGAATAAAGCGGCTCACCATTCCATTCGCGAGTCGGGAGTTTTTCATACTTTTCCCATGCGATCTTCTCTCGGCAAGATTCACACTTAGCATATGGCTTCGCCGCTAGTCTACCGCATTCGCAGCGGGTATGCGTTGAACTTGCGTATCTTGCAGCGCGTTCATCCAGGTATCCTCTGCCGTCTAAGCCAACAAATAGAGCGCAATGACGCTTTTCTGGCACAAAATCTTCGAACACAATTATTTTAGTCATTCAAAACCCCCACTGAAAATATTTTTCGAATTTCCAGCCAGGTGGCTATAAATTCGCTACATTCTTGCTGATGCAATACGTCTTCTTCATAGCCGTATCCATCATCATGACATATTTCTTGTTCTGCGCCGCAATACGGACAATTAACAGTTTCTATCATCCCTTTTTCTCTCCGTTTTCTAAGCAAAAAAGCACTTCTTCGACGGTCAGACATACAAAATCAAACATTTTTACCATCAGCTCCGGCTCGCCATCAGATAGTAGTAAAATTGTCTGTTTACCATTACCGGCGCCCCAACCCATCTCCATAGATGCCGACCTGCCAAAGGGCATTACGCCGACAAATGTATTAGCCCAACACATGGCGTCATAGTCGGATCTAAAACCCCGATTTGCAATACGATGATCAAGGCTAAGCCTATATTGACAGGGAGTCCATGACTCCCACTGTGGATCAATGTCACTCCAGTGAAAACCGCTGTCTCCCTTTCTTGGATTTTTGAAGTCATAAACCTCGTGCCCCTCTTCCCGCAGTGCCTTAACCACTTCCGGCTGCATATTGTTTCTCCAAGAGCTTGCAACATATATACGCCTTGGGTTTTTTGCCATATTTATGGCCTCCTTCGTTATATTTTTCAGGTCTTAACCTTCCCGCAAAACTCGCACACCGTGCGGTCTTTCGGAGTCACCGGCAGAATCGCGTCATCCTGGCGGAGATAGGTCTCCCCGCATTCGGTTCGCCAGCCGTCGATTGATGGGTCGTAAGTCCAGGCGCAGGTTTCGCTATTCATCATTGTCACTCCTTCCAGCCAGCACTATTTCTTTTCCATCACGCCCGCGCAGTATTAATTTCAGCTTGCCATCGACGACTGCAAACCATAAGTCCTTGCTGGCGGGACAGCGCAGATAGTTCGGAAACATCTCCGCAGAGTCACGTGTGCAGAGCCAGCAGGGGATGCTGTTCTTCCCTGCCCTTCGGTAATTCGTCTTAGACCTGCTATTCACCGTCGTCACCTCGATCCATGTCGCTGAAATGCTCGTCGGCAAGGCGTTTGGAAAAAGCTGTCACTAAAATTAAAACCTGTCACCGACCTGTCACCCCTGTAGCCATTATTAATACTCACTTTGTGACAGGTGACAGGTAATGACACCTTTTTTGATATCCACAGCGAAAAAAAATCCATGATTTTTTGCCTCCAAAACCTGTCACGTGTCACAAACCGCTACGGAAGCGGTTCAAAATAAGATTTGAACCTGTCACCGACCTGTCACTAACCTGTCACCTGTCACTAATTGCAGGTCAGGGCGGGCCTATTTTTTCTTGCCTTACTTGCTTGCGATACGCTTCTAAAGCTTCTCTGAAATTATTTCCGTAAGGTTCGCATCCTTTTCTGTAAATTCGGGCCTGGCTTGTTCTCTCTTTCGCGAGAGAGAGCCTTCCACGGGCAATCATACGCGAGACCTCTTTAGACAACCGATCCTTTGATATTTTTGTCCAGCCTTCGCCGGCTGCGTCGAGCCAGCAGCGGAACCCGCTGTATAAATCGTCCACGCTGCAAGTCGTGAATGGCACCGGTAATTCACCGCCAGACCAGAGCCTCAAAAATTTTGTTGCCGGGAATTCGCACAAATCAATCAAATCGTTTTTCGCGTCGTTCAACGGCGGCTTGCTTGCAGGCAAGAATCCGCTGACATCGTAGTGTAAAAGAAAATTATAGAGCCCTTGCACGCCATCGTCGGCAATTTCGCTTGCCAACGCGTCATAATATGATGCCTCTCTAACTTCGTCGCATCGTATTATTGCGTATCTCCTGTCGCCGGGATCAATCATCACAGGCAGCGTGTTGTTGGACA
>Ga0265297_10005080_pt1 | contig 20578 bp, 29 predicted proteins | sample Munlanlwell13791_FD_192502 | JGI IMG/M metagenome (GOLD analysis project Ga0265297, IMG submission 192502) | Leachate microbial communities from a municipal landfill in Southern Ontario, Canada - Leachate well 137-91 | ecosystem: Engineered > Solid waste > Landfill > Unclassified | place...
ATGTTATTTATTTTTCTTTTAGTAATTATTTTATTTCCCACTGATATGGTTTTTGCGGAAGTAACCCGTGAGAAAAGGATGCTGTAGCAGAAGCTAATAAGCGATTGCAGCGTTTAATGCAGTTATATAAACGTATTCAAATAGCATAGTCATAGTAGAATGTTGGATTTATCGGTTCTTTGGGTTTTGTTGGTTTACTGAAGACAGGTTTGTCTAGGGCGATTAGCCAACCCATGCTACGTTTTCGATAAATTTTTATAAGTACCTCTATTTCAAGGGGTTGTAGGGTTCGCCTACCGTCCACGACTACCCGCCAACAAGGATAAAGCGCTGCTTCAAACAAGGGACGGAAGGTACCATACGTCGGAAAATTGAGGCGGCGCTCTTTTTTATGAAAAAAACTTGACAAAGATGTCAGCATAGTGTATATTTGGTAATGGAAACCATTATCATTAATGAGTAATATTAAATATGCCAAGAGGCGAATGTAGAGGGCAAGGTTGGTGGCACGGTAAATTCAGGGGCTGCGGCTATAGGCTTACCTTAGGCCGGGAGGCGATCCTGGATATTTTATCCAGGGCAGAAGGCCACTTGAGCGCAGAGGATATATACATAAAAGTCCACCCGAAATATCCGAATGTAGGGCTTACCACTATTTACAGGACATTAGACGTATTATCTAATCTTGGGATGGTATATAAGCTTGATTTTGGCGATAGAAGGGCACGTTATGAATTGGCAGAAGGCCCAAAAGGAGCACATCATCACCATCATTTAGTCTGTACCGGGTGCAATAGGGTGATTGATTATACAGACTTTATTGACGAAGAAGTGGAACTCTTACAGCAAACAGAAAAGGGCTTGGGGATAAAGTATAATTTTAAGATCAATAATCACGTTATTCAATTCTACGGCTTATGCGGTAAATGTAGCGGCAATAAATAACCGCTATATTTTTTTACCTATTAGTGGAAATGGTTTTCATTAACAGAAAGGAAGGTGGTAACAATGCCAGGGTTTGACGGAACAGGCCCCAAAGGGCAAGGCCCGATGACGGGTGGAGGTAGAGGACATTGCGCGGTTAATTTAAGCGCTGCCGGCGTAAAGTCGGGTGCCGGACGCGGTAGAAGAAATTGTTTTTACGCTACAGGACTACCCGGTTGGGTGAGGGCGCAGAAAGGGATGCAGGCGTTTGGTGGTTTTGGCCAAACAGTTTCAAGAGAGGGTGAACTGGATATATTAATAAAACAAGCTGATTTGTTGAAACAGCAGCTTGAAAATACGCAAACGCGTATTCAGGACTTAGAGAGCAAGAAAGGAGCTAATTAATATGAGAGTCGGAGTCGTTTTGGAAGATGATAGCGGTATTCGCGGCAATGTTTGCGCGCATTTCGGGCAGTGTAAATATTTTCTTCTCGCAGAGATAAACAAGGACCAGAAGAAGATTGTAAGTACCCGTATAGTGCCAAATACTGCGGTACACGGTGGTGGCGGGTGCGTCGCCGTGGATGAGATATTAAAGTATAACATCACGCATGTTATCGCCGGAGGCATGGGTATGGGCGCGCAGCAGAAATTTGCGCAGGCAGGCGTGCAGGTTTTTGGTTATTCAGGTAAAATTCAAGACGCGCTTGATGATTTTTTAAATAATGCCCTGGGTGGTCTGGATGCTTGCAAGGATCATGGTCAAGGCGGTAGTTGTCATTAAGAAAGAAGGTTTAAAATGAAAATATGCATTACATCCGAAGGAAAAATGTTGGATTCTAAGGTCGATCCGCGCTTCGGACGGTGTCAGAATTTCATTTTTTTTGACACGGATACGGGCAGTTTCGAAGCGCAGGAAAATATCAATGCGAAATTTCAGGGAGGAGCCGGTATTCAGTCAGGGCAACTGGTGGTTTCTAAGGGCGTAAAGGCAGTGCTTACCGGTAACGTCGGCCCTAACGCGCATCAAGTTTTATCCGCTGCCGGAGTGAGCGTTTTTACCGGGGTTTCCGGATCGGTAAAAGAAGCGATAGAAAACTACAAAAAAGGTCTGTATAAAGCAGCGGGTGCTCCGAGCGTAGGTTCAAAATTCGGTATGCCGGGTAAAAACAGCTAAGAAAAGAAAGGGGAGAAAATGCCATTCTTTGAACCATTAGAGAAAATGGATCCTAAGCACGTTGATTTGGAGAGGGCGAGGAAATCCCTGCGCGAAGAACTTGAAGCAGTTGATTTTTATCAGGAGCGTATTGACGCAACCGATGATGAATCATTAAAGAAACTCCTTGCGCACAATATGAATGAGGAAAAAGAGCACGCGGCAATGCTTATTGAGTGGATCAGGAAAAACGATCCGACGCAAGATAAGATGTTTAAAGAGCACGATTAGGAACAATAGGATTGGAAGAAGAGCTTTTAGCGAATCATAAACGTTATTTAGAGCGTAAAGCGTTATATAGCAGCCTCGGTTATGATGTCGATAAAGAGCGCGCCTTCATCTTACAAAAGGCCCAGCCTCTTTACGGTGACATTCTTGAAGCCGGGACGGGCAAGGGTCATTTTGCGCTTGAGCTGGCAAAGGCCGGATATAATTTTACTACCTTTGATATCTCGGAAACCGAACAGGCTTTTGCGAAGCTCAATCTGCGGTATTTTGGCTTAGACAAACAGGTTGATTTTCGCATTGAAAACGGCGAGTCTTTAAGTTTCCAAGACAAGAGCTTCGACATTATCTTTTCCGTCAATACCCTGCACCATTTGACCGATCCCCATAAAGTTATCGATGAGTTTTTGCGCGTGCTTTCTTTTGGAGGAAAGCTTGTCTTAAGCGATTTTACTCAGGAAGGTCTTGTGTTGATGGATAGGATCCATGCCAGCGAAGGCAGCAAGCACGAAGTCGGTAAAACCACATTAGCGGATATAGAGCGATATTTGGAAGGGAAGGGTTTTAGGACTACCAGGGCAAACAGTAAATTTCAGGAAGTTTTAATAGCATACCATACCTGCCTGCCGGCAGGCAGGGGTTAATATGATTATTTCAGTTGCCAGCGGAAAAGGCGGGACGGGGAAGACCACGGTTGCGGTTAACCTGGCGTTGTCGCTTAAGAATATCCAGTTTATTGATTGCGATGTAGAAGAACCGAATGCGCACCTGTTTATTAAGCCGCTGATCAAGGAAGAGGTAAAAGCTTATATCCTTGTTCCGGAAGTTGAAGAAGCAAAATGTAGCTATTGCGGTAAATGCCGCGAGGCCTGCGCTTATCATGCTATCGCGGTGGTGCCCGGAAACGAAGGTAAGAAGGGGAGTGTTCTAATTTTCCCCCATCTGTGCCATGGCTGCGGAGCGTGCAGCATACTTTGTCCACAAGGAGCTATAAGAGAAATTAACAAAGATATCGGTCTCATCGAGATCGGCCAGGAAAAAGATACGCAGTTTATCCATGGCCGCTTAAATATCGGGGAAGCGATGTCGCCGCCTTTAATCCGGCAGGTGAAAAAATATACTAATCCTACAAGGACAGTGATTATTGACGCTCCGCCCGGGACATCGTGCCCTGTGATCACGGCAGTTAAGGGAAGCGATTTTTGTGTGTTAGTGACAGAGCCGACACCTTTTGGCCTCAATGACTTAATTTTAGCGGTTGAGGTGTTACGAAAACTACAAATACCATTTGGTGTAGTTATTAATCGTTCTGATATCGGTGACGCTAAGGTTGAGAATTATTGCAAGCAAGAGAATATCCCTATTTTGATGAAAATTCCTTTTAGCAGAGAAATAGCGGTTAGTTATTCCGAAGGAGTGCCTATTATAAAAAAGGACGCTTCGTTTCAGGATAAATTTATTAACCTGTACCTCAATATCTGCGCAATAAAAAATGAAGCAAATAACTGTCATTAGCGGGAAAGGCGGAACAGGAAAAACTGTTATTACAGGATCGTTTGCCGCTTTAGCCAAGAATAAAATCATGGTTGATTGTGATGTGGATGCGGCAGACCTGTATCTTTTGTTGCATCCTGCGGTTAAAGAGCGCCACGAATTTAGAAGCGGACAAACCGCGGTTATTGATAAGAAACTTTGTAATAAATGCGGGAAGTGTATTCCTGTATGTAGATTCGAGGCAATAAAGAATGATTTTAGGGTTGAGCGTTTTTCCTGCGAAGGATGCGCTCTCTGTAGCCATGTGTGTCCGCGTGGGGCCATCCGCATGGAAGAGAATGTAGCAGGGGAGTGGTTTATTTCCGATACTCATTACGGCCCATTTGTCCATGCAAAATTAGGGATAGCCGAGGAGAATTCCGGAAAGCTGGTGGCAAAAATAAGGCAAATTGCCAAAGAAATAGCACAGATGCAGGCGCTTGACTACGTGATTATTGACGGACCTCCGGGCATAGGATGCCCGGTTATTGCATCCCTGTCAGGGGTTGACTGCGCTTTAATCGTGACTGAACCGACGCTTTCGGGATTGCATGACGCCCGGCGCGTAATAGAAGTAGCTAAACATTTTAATATTCCGGTTAAGTTAGCAGTAAACAAATATGACTTAAATCTGGGAATGACCGAGAAGATTGAAGCCTTTTGCCGAAAGAATGATATACCGGCTATAGGAAAAATTCCTTTTGATGAAGCAGTTGTTAAGGCGTTGGTTGAAGGCAAAACCATTGTTGAATACGCGCAGTGCGCGGCAGGAACTGAGGTAAGGAAGGTTTGGGAGGGAATAAAATGAGAGAAACGCATAAAGATGGCGCAGAGAGTCTTTCTGGTTATCCCGAAGAGGTCGTAAGCTTAATTAACGATGAAGAATACTTCGGCAGAATGAATGATCCTGCCTGCTCTTCTTATTTAAAGGGACCTTGCGGAGACGCGATGGAATTTTATCTGGTGATAGAAAAGGATAGGATTGCCGAGATTAAATATTATACCGAAGGCTGTAATGCCACGCGGGCCTGCGCGGCTATGGCGGCAAAGCTGGCAGACGGAAAAACTATAAAAGAGGCGCTTTCGATTTCCGCGGGAGAAGTAATTACGAAGCTGAAAGGCTTGCCCGAAGATCATCTCCACTGTTCGATACTCTCAGTAAGTACGCTTTACCGAGCTATTGCAGATTATTTACTTAAAAAATAAGGAGATAAATGAATTTCGTTTGGGCTTTAGGGTCTAGCATTATTGTGAGTTTAATTTCTTTTGTTGGGGTTATCAGTCTGCTTTTGAAAGAAAATCTGCTTAGCAAAATCCTTCTTTTATTGATTAGTTTCTCTGCCGGAGCTTTGATCGGAGGCGCGTTTTTACATCTGATTCCGGAAGCGGCTGGGAAGAGCGTTCATGGCGAGGTTTATTTATTTGTCATCGTTGGCTTTATTTTGTTTTTTATTCTTGAGAAATATCTGCACTGGCGGCATTGCCATAAAGGAAAATGCGAGATCCACACATTTACATACCTTAATCTTGTCGGTGACGGGGTGCATAACTTTGTAGATGGGCTTATTATAGGTTCTTCTTTTGTGATTAACATTAATTTTGGCATCGCTACGTCTTTCGCAATTATCATGCACGAAATCCCGCAGGAGATCGGCGACTTCGGCGTATTAGTATATGGTGGTTTAAATAAGAATAAAGCGCTATTTTATAATTTTTTGTCAGCGCTAACAGCTATTCTGGGCACTATTATCGGCTTTGTTCTTGCGAATATATCGGATAATTTCCTGAAATTACTTATGCCTATGGCGGCGGGTGGTTTTATTTATATCGCAAGTTGCGACCTTATACCGGAACTACATAAACAGCAAGATATCAAGAAAGCCACCCTCTCAATGGCTGTTTTTATATTAGGCGTGGTATTTATGTATTTCGCAGCGACAATGTACCATTAAAACTATGAAAATTAAAATTATAGCTACAGGTGTGAGTAAATGGCAGCGGTTTATCCGTAGATGGGGTGTTTCATTTTTAATCGGCGAAGATGTGCTTTTTGACGCCTTTGGCGACCCAGGCGTGTTTTTAAATAATCTGCGGAAGTTTAACATTGATACGGCTAAGGTTAAGCATATTGTTTTATCGCACGATGACTGGGATCATATCGCGGGATTATGGTATTTACTGAATAACCGCAAAGATATTACGGTTTATATTTGTCCCGGATTCACCCAAGATATAAAGAAAAGGATTGCTTCATTTGGGGTAAAGGTTGTTGAGGCTGGAGAGGTTATTTTGATAAAAGACGGTATTTATTCTACGGGAGAGCTTTGCGGGGAATCAGAAGGCCGTAAGATATATGAGCAGGCCGTGGTAGTAAAGACGGCTGATGGATTAGCGGTGATATGTGGGTGCGCGCATCCTGGGCTAGTGAATATCGTCAGGCATGTTAAGGAAAGCTTTCAAGTAGATGTGCATACGCTTATAGGAGGTTTCCATTTAAACGATAATACCCGGGAAGAGATTAATGATATAATAACTAAAATTAAATTGCTTAATATCCTGAAGATGGCTCCTACGCATTGTACTGGTAAATTGGCAACAGAAATATCCAAGCAAGAATTTGGTGATACTTTTATTCATGTAAAGCAAGGTGGTTTAATAGAGGTGTAAGATGGCTGATTTTAAGCAGATTGATGAAGCGAGGAAATTATTAGGATTAGGCGAAGATGCCAGTTTAGAGGAAATAAAAGATGCTTACCGCGACTTTACCCTTAAATATCATCCTGACAGATGCAAAGAGGCAGATAAAAGGCGCTGTGAGGAGATATTTAAAAAGATAAACCATGCAATGGATATCATCGGGAGTTACTGCGCAAATTACAGATTTTCTTTTAAAGAAGCGGATGTGAAGAAGAATACTATGGACAGGGAGACGTATGAGCATCTTAAGCGTTTCTACGACGGCTGGTTCGGAGATTTAGATTTATGAACGGTATTTTCGATAAGTATTATAGAAAATACGACACATGGTACGATAGGCATAAATTTGCTTATTTATCAGAAATTGGAGCATTGAAAAAAGTCGTGCCTAAAAAAGGTGAGGGATTGGAAATTGGCGTTGGCACAGGCAGATTCGCTTCTAGATTGGGAATTAAGTACGGGGTCGATCCTTCTGAAAATATGCTTCAAATTGCCAGAAAAAGAGGTATAGATGTACGCCGTGCTCAAGGAGAAAGGTTACCTTTTGAAAGTTCCATTTTTGATTATATTGCCATTATTATTACCTTGTGTTTTGTTAAAGACCCTGTCAAGGTATTGATAGAAGCAAAAAGGGTTTTAAAGAAGCGCGGCAAGATTATTATCGGCATTGTTGATAAGGATAGTTTTTTAGGTGAGTTTTATCAGAGGAAAAAGAGTTTGTTCTATAAGCAGGCACATTTTTTCGGCGTAAAAGAAGTTACAGATCTGCTTAAGATGTCAGGTTTTACCAGGATTTCGTATTATCAAACGATATTTAAATTACCGGATGAAATGATTTCTGTTGAGAAGCCCAGGAAAGGCTTTGGTAGGGGTGGGTTTGTGGTTATATCGGGCATAAAACGCAGATAGGAGTGATTAAAAATGAAAATTGGAGTGATCATTTCAAGCAATGATGTAGAGACATGTTGGAATGCGTTGAGATACGCTAATTTTGCTATTAGCCAGAAGGATGAGGTTAAGGTTTTCTTTATGGGTAAGGGTGTCGAATATCAAAAGGTAAGTAGCGATAAGTTTAACACCATAGAGCAGGCGGATAAATTTCTGCAAGCAAACGGTAAAATTTATGCCTGTGGCACCTGTATTAAAAGCAGGGAGCAGGAAGGCTCAGAGATGTGCCCCATCTCGACCATGAAGGATATGTATGATATCGTTAAAGAAAGTGATAAGGTCGTTACCTTTTAATATGAGTCAGGAGATTAAGCTTCGGCCCATAGGAATTATTCGCACACCGTATAAAGAGCCTAAAGGCATACCTATTCAGGGTAAATTCAAAAGGGGCGTTAAGGGGAAGATCTGTCTATCCCCGAAATATGGGACTGGTCTCAAGGATATCGAAGGATTTTCGCACCTGATTTTAATTTACTATTTTAACCGCTCGAAAGAAGAGTGTCTTAGTGATAAGCCGTTTCTGGAAGATATCGAGCACGGCATATTCTCCATACGCAGTCCCCACAGGCCAAACCACATCGGGTTTTCGATAGTCAAGCTTGAGAAGGTAAAAGCTAACACAATTATCTTTTCAGAAGTTGATATATTGGATAAGACCCCACTCTTGGATATAAAGCCTTATGTGAGACATTTCGACAGCCGCGATAAAGTAAAGAACGGGTGGATCGAGAAGCATTTCAAGCAGTGCTCGAAACCTAAGAGGACCGTAATACGATGAGCAGATTAGTTAACGGATTCTTGGTATTCTTTTCTTCCATTCACAGGACTTGTCCCCTTTGCGTAATTTCCTGCAAATTCCCTCACTCAAGATTCGCCAAAATAATTTTTCTTTGGAGCAAGATTTGCCCTTGTTGCAATATTTTCCTTTTCGCTAAGAAGAAAAATCTCATTTAACATTTCTCTTCTGTCAGAATCTCCCAATTATTCTTTGAGTTAGCCATAATCTATGGTAAAATTGGTTTTGTTTGAAGAATCTTCCCGCCCCTGACAGCATTGATGGTTCGGCTTAGCTAACCATCAATCCTGAGCGTAGTCGAAGGGATTGATTTTTGTGTATTCTTTGAGCAAAAAGGCAAATTTTGGTGCGGTCAAAATTTGTCTTTTGCCCGCGCTTCTCTAAGTGTAATTCGGGAGAGGCTCGGTATCTCGCAACAACAAAATGTTTTTATTTGGGGAGCGGGCCCCCACCCAGCCGCCAGCCGTAAAATTACCACGAAGCGAGCGGTCAAGCGAGCGCCAAGTGAGGCCTGCGCCCACGCAGGCCGAACGATGGACGGAAGATGTGGGAGCGCCGACAGGCGCGGGGCCTATTGATAAATTTATTTGGTGGGTCAAAATTCCGTTAGAAGATAACGGTAGACCCACCGCCATGTTGGAAACGGAGCGCTCTGAAAAAGCCCCCCATAGGGGGCTCCCAACGAGAAAACGAGGCGGCGGGCAGGTTTTTTGGGAAATATTTCTATGAAGTGTACTAATAATCTTTATTTCAGGATATTTCTTGGTCTTGTAATAGCACTTTTCATCTTTCTTGGCATCGTTGCCGATTTTCTCCATAACCATAGCGATCATAATTATCATGGTAATTGTTCCGTTTGCCAGTGGTTAGTAGTAATCCATGCGACACTAGCTTTCCTCGGTTTTGTTTTTCTCGGATTGTCTCAGGAGAGTACAAAACCGCTTCCTCCAGGCAAAATATCCGCATTCATTTCAAAAGCTTACTTTACAGTTAAGTTTCTTCGAGCTCCTCCTTTTTGTCTATCCTGATCACCCCCCTTTAATTTCCATAAACAATTTTTTTTGGAGGTGGATATCAATGAAGCGGATACCTGCGATATTTATCATATTATTTGTTGTCCCTGCTTGTCTATATGCGCAAGCGGATACGGGCGAGTTAAATTCTTTAAAAGAAGAGATAAGGCTGTTAAAAACTCAGTTTGAAGAAATGAAGTCTGGCTATGAGGATAAAATCAAACAGCTTGAATCGAAGGTAGAAGAGATTTCGCAGGGCCAATCGGAAACCCAGATAAAGGTTACGCAAGTAGCTTCAGGCCCACAGTCGGCAGCAGGAAGGTATTTACAGTATTTTAATCCCGATATAAGCGTTATCGGGGATTTTGTCTATCACGGAACCGATAAAAAAACGGATGAAATCTATAACCGATTCTCGATGCGCGAAGTTGAATTTGCTTTTTCCGCGGCTGTAGACCCTTACGCCAAGGCAGATATTTTTCTCTCTGTCGAGCCGGAAGAATCCGCAGTTGACCTTGAAGAAGGATATTTGACTTTTTTAAATTTGCCCATAAAGGGCCTTCAGGGAAAACTTGGGAAATTCAAATCTAATTTCGGTAAGGTAAACAGGCTTCACAGGCATCAATTGCCATGGGCAGATGAGCCTAATATGCTTACAAATTTCTTTGGCTCAGAAGGGATGAGCGAGCCGGGCATCTCGGCAAGTTATTTGATACCGAACCCATGGGATAAGTACATGGAGTTAACCTTTGAGGTATTTAATAACCGTAATTCTGAAAGCTTTGCCGGATCGTCCGGCAGGGATATGGTTTATCTTACCCACTTAAAGAATTTCTTTGATATCAATGAGGAATCAACTTTGGAATTGGGGATGAGCTTTGCTACCGGCCCTAATGACGACAGGCACGGTAAAAACAGGACGAATATTGAAGGAATAGACCTTACCTATAAATGGAGGCCGTTAAAAGAAGGGATATATAAGTCTTTGACCTTCCAAAATGAAGCGTTCTTTAGCCAAAAGGATAATGTGATCGCGGAAGAAGGGGCTGGCCCGAAGCAAATTGATTCCTTAGGGCTGTATTCTTCATTACAGTATCAGTTTGCCAAGCGCTGGTCGGTCTTCGGAAGGTATGATTATTCAGAATTCCCTAATTTCGCGTCACGAAGCGATAATGCTTACTCTGCCGGCCTGACCTTTGCGCAGAGTGAATATGTTTTCTGGCGACTGCAGTTTAAACACACTGACAGGAATTACGAAAAAGACTCAAGCGAAGTCTGGCTGCAGTGTAACTTCGGCTTAGGGCCGCACAGAAAACACGAATATTAATATAAAGGAGAGATTCTAAGATGCGAAAACTACTCTTTTCGTTAATTATAGCCTTAAGTTTAACAAAATTTCTTTACGCTCAAGATAGAATCCGAATACTTACTACAACCCCTGATTTAAAATCAATAGCTGAATTTGTCGGTAAGGATAAAGTTGATGCCGATAGCCTGGGAAAAGGCTATCAGGATCCTCATACCATAGAAGCAAAACCATCCTTTATGTTGAAAGCGAAAAATGCTGACCTTTTTATCAGGGTCGGGCTTGAGCTTGAATTAGGCTATGAAGAGCTGATTATCGACGGCTCAAGAAATCCTAAGATACGTTTCGGGCAGCTCGGGCATTTGGATGTTTCCCGGGGAGTATATTTATTGGAAATACCCGCCATCAAAATAGATCGTTCAATGGGGGATATCCATCCTTTAGGAAACCCTCATTATTGGCTTGACCCGCTTAACGCTAAGATCATTGCGACAAACATAGCCAAGCGGCTATCTGAGATCTCACCGGAAAATGAATCATACTTCCAAGGCAATTTAGCGGAGTTTAATCACAAAATTGACCAAAAGATGATTGAATGGAAGGCCAAGCTGGCACCTTTTAATGGCCACAGTATAGCTGTTTACCACCGTAGTTGGCCTTATTTTGCCGAAAGATTCGGGATTGGCATAGCTTGTGAGCTGGAGCCTAAGCCGGGAATACCGCCTTCACCCGGGCATCTAAAGGAAGTAATAGACATAATAAAAAGCAAAAACATTAAGATAATCCTCATGGAAGTATTTTATGATGAAAAACCGGCACGATTTGTCAGTCAGCAGACCGGTGTTAAAGTTGTGATAGTGCCAAATTCGGTTGGTGGCACAAAAGAGGCAAGGGATTATTTTAGCCTCATTGATACGATTACGGATGGATTAGTTGAAGCCACACAAAAATGAAAGAAATTATTGAGTTTAAATCTGCTAAATTAGGCTATGGCAAAAAGATTATATTTAATGCCTTGAGCCTTAAGATTTACGAAGGCGACTTTATCGGTATAATCGGCCCTAACGGTTCGGGCAAGACTACGTTCCTGCGCAGCATTTTAGGGCTATTAAACCCTCAGAACGGGAAAATCATAAGAGAGAAAAATGTGCGTTTTGGTTACTGCACGCAGAGGCAGTTCATAGATACAATTTTCCCTTTTACCAGCTTTGAGATCGTAATGATGGCGAGGGCCAAGATGATAGGGCCATTAAGGAGGGGTAAGAAGTTAGATAAAGAAAAAGTCTTTAACGCGCTTAAAACAACGGGGATCTTGAATCTGGCTCATGAATGCTTCTATGGTCTCTCAGGTGGGCAGAAACAAAGAGTGCTTCTTGCCAGGGCACTTGTGTTAGAGCCAGAGTTTTTAGTCCTGGATGAGCCGACTGCAGATTTGGATATTAAGACAGAAAGAGAGATTATCGGGCTGATAAAAGCGCTTCATACCGAGAAAAAGATCACTGTTGCCCTTGTTACTCATGAATTGAATGAAGTCATCAATAGCGCGCAAAAATTCATATTCTTAAACAAAAAAGCCCCACATAAGATTTTTACCAGGGATGAGTTGAATGAACAGCTGCTTTCGGAAATATTTGAATCAGAAATAAAACTTACAAGAACAGATGAAAGATTAACGGTTTTATAACCGGACACCTATAGAAAAATGTTTGAGATTTTTAAAGAGCCATTTATGCAGACCGCCCTACTGTCAGGACTGATAGCAGGCATGCTTTGCGCTTATTTAGGCGTATTTGTGGTATTAAAAAAAATTGTTTTTGTCGGTATTGCTCTTTCAGAGGTGGCCGGCTTAGGGGTGGCCGCGGGATTATTCCTAGGCTTAAATTCTTATGCCACGACGCTTATTTTAACTCTTTTTGCTATTCTGTTATTTTGGCTGCCATTTCCCGAGAAGACCGTGTCGCGTGAGTGCCTCATAGGGTTTGTTTATGCTTTATGTGCTGCGTTTGCAGTCATTCTGATCGCCAGGAACCCCGAAGCTGTCGCTCATGGGATAAATCTTGTATCTGGAAATCTTCTTTATGCTGGCTGGCGGGATATTGGCTTAATGGGGGTAATAGCGTTGATAATCGCGGCTATTCATTTAATATTCTTTAAGGAGTTTATTTTCGTATCTTTTGACCGTGAAACCGCACTGACTACTGGTATCAAGGCGAATTTTATGGATTTTCTTCTTTACTTAAGTATAGGATTTGCCATCAGCATATCCATGAAAGTGTGCGGGATAATCTTTGTTTTTGCCTCTCTTGTTATCCCTGCCATGACAGGGCTGTTAATAACAAAAACAATATGGAAAATATTCCTATCAGCTGTTTGTATTGCCTGTTTTAGCGTGACGATAGGGCTTTTTGTATCGTATAGATCAGACTTTCCTTCCGGGCCTACCATTGTAGGACTATACGCTCTGATTTTTGTTTTTTTCTCTGCAATCCGATTAATAAAAGGCATAAGTAATTAAGAATTCTCTTAAAATAAATATTGACAGAAGATATTTATCGTCCTATATTATTGGCATATGCCAATAACTAAAAGCCTGCCTGCCGGCAGGCAGGGAAGGGTTTATGCCAAGGCCTTGCAGATGCAGAAGAATAAGATGTAGCCCGGACAAGAATTACTTTAAGCCACGCGGTATTCCGGTTGACATGCTTGAAGAAGTGAACCTCGCTTTAGATGAACTTGAGGCGGTGAGACTGGCGGATTGGGAAGGGCTATATCAAGAAGATGCGGCAAAGCAAATGAATATCTCCAGGCAGACATTCGGTAATATCATAAATTCTGCACACAAGAAAATCGCCGATGTTTTATTACACGCCAAGGCGTTGAAAATAGAAGGGGGAATGGTCAAAAAGGTTTAACAACCACGAAGGGAGCTTTCAAATGAGGATATGCATACCAACAGAAAATAAGGAAGGTTTAAACGCTAAAGTTTTTGGGCATTTTGGCAGCGCGCCATATTTTACTATTTACGATACAGAAAATGAGACATTTAAGGTCGTTGATAACACCAACGCACATCATTCTCATGGTATGTGTCATCCCATAGGTGTATTAGGCACATCATCTATTGATGCGGTTGTATGTCAGGGGATGGGGATGAGGGCAGTGCAGAAATTAAAAGAAGCCAATATCAAAGCTTATAAAGCGGTGGCCGGAACTGTATCCGAAATAATTAAGAAATATAAAGACAAAGAATTGGATGAGATAACCATAGAGAATGCCTGCACGCAGCACGGTTGCCATTAAGAAAGGGGGCATAGATGAAAATCGGAGTAATTATTTCGAGTAATGATGCAGAGACATGCTGGAATGCCCTGCGTTATGCTAATTTTTCTCTCAGCCAAAAAGATGAAGTTAAGGTATTCCTCAGACAAAAATATTAAAGAATGGTATAATAAATACCAGCTATGAGATCAAAGAAAATTATATTACTTATCGGCGTAATCTTCGTTATAGCTGTTTTTACGTTAGTTATATCGCGGACAAAAGACGTCCGTATTACTTATAAATGTGATAATAAGAAAGTCATCAGGGCTGTTTTCCACCAGGGCGCATCTTCTGCTTCTCGGGCCGGCGAGTTTCCGGTACCAGCAGGAAGCGTTAATTTGTCTCTAAGTGATGGCAGGGAGCTTTTCCTGCCGCAGACGATTTCCGCAAGCGGCATACGCTATGCCAATCCGGACGAATCGATCGTTTTCTGGGGCAAAGGCGATTCCGCTTTTATGATTGAGAATAACACGGAAACATACCAAAACTGTACCGTTTCCGGATCAGTTAAATATGGAGAAAAAGATGGAACCTAAGAAGAACTTGACGGAACAGGAAGTCCTGAACGCGCTCGAATACGCGGAAAATATCATTGATGCCGTGCCCGAGCCCTTATTAGTCCTGGACGGAGATTTAAGGGTGATTTCAGCCAGTAAGTCGTTCTATGATTTTTTTAAGGTCGATCCCGTAGGAACGGTGAGGCAATTGGTCTATGATATTGGAAATCACCAATGGAATATTCCGAAGCTCAAAGAGTTATTGGAAGCTATTATTCCTAATAATGCGGCCTTTGATAATTTTGAGGTTGAGCATGATTTTCCGAGCCTGGGCAAACGGATCATGCTGCTTAATGCCAGGCAGATCTCCCAAAAGACGCCCGGCTCAAAAAAAATGATCCTGATCACCATAGAAAACATTACTGATGCCAAGATCATACTGGACGGATTACATGAAAAAATCAGCAAGTTGGAATCTTCTCTGAGGTTGGCTACCGGAAAAGACCGCACGATAGCGGGCCTAAAAGGGATGGTAGATGATCTGCAGAGAAAGCTATTGCGCAAGAGCGGATAGCTTAAAAAGAGGGGCGCTTTTATATTTCATTTAGAAAGAAAATATTATTCGCTAGTGATCCCGTTGCTGGCAGTTTTTGTCATTTTAACAATAGCGCTTATCTATATTATCCCTCCTTTTGAAAATTCCGATGAGTTTGAGCATATTTCTTTTATTTCGCATCTTATCAGGTTCAAGAGCCTGCCTTGTGTAAATATTGATGATACGGCATGCCGCCAGATAGGGTATCACCCGCCCTTGTACTACGTTTTGTCCGTTCCTTTCGCGGTTTTCTCTAAATTCACATTCGTCCCGGAAGAGCCCCTTCGTGACCCGGAATTCAATTGCAGCCCACAACCGCCCTGCCGCGGAAGGCACAGGATGTACCTTGCAATTGACAAAAATTCATCTGTCCTGGCAAAAAAAACAGCACAAGCCTGTGTAAGCTTACGCTGGGTCTCGCTTTTGTGGGGGGTGGGCGCAGTCCTTGTGGCTGCGGAATTGCTCTGGCTATTATCGCGTAAGTCTTTATATCTGAGCTCTGCGGCGCTGGCTATCTTTATGTTTAACCCGCGCTGGATCGAGGCATGCGCTTCAGTCTCAAACGACGCCGCGGCAACGTTTATGGGCTGCCTGATCCTATTAGTGATCATAAAGATGATAATAAACGAAAGTCTTTATGAGCGGCGCTCGGTAATTTATCTTGGACTATTGAGCTCGCTGGCAATTTTGACAAAATTAAGCCTGATAGGATCGCTTTTACTGGTCCCATTGGTACTCCTTATAGGTTATGGGAAGCATTCCGTGGATATGCGTCGGCGTTTGCTCGCCTGTATTATATTTGTTATTACTGCGTTGATCCCCTGTTCTATATGGTTTTTACGCAATGACTTGTTATATGGAAGCTTTTCTTCTTTTCAGCCGGAAATATGGTCCACGTTTGTTCATTTAAGGGAGCAACCCTTTGGCCTGTTTAACTTCAGGATAGAAGACCTGCGAAGCTTTATTTACAGTTATTGGGCGGTCTTTGGGCAATTCGGGGTGTTGGCGCATGCCTGGTTTTATACGGCATTAGAGATATTCTTATTGATAGCGGCGGTTTCAGGGTTATATTTTATAATCTTACAGCTAAAGAGGTCCCCGGATTTTAAGACCCGGATGGTTTTGTTGGTCACTCTATCCTGGCTTATGATCGTATTCGCGTTCTTCCTGCAATTCAACCGTTATGTTTACGCTGCCCAGGGGAGGCTCATTTATCCTGCCGGTATTTGCTTAGCGTATTACACAGCCGGCGGCCTGTTTTCATTTGTGCGGGAAAAAGGGCAGAAGTACCTGGCTTTTGCCTGTATCCTGGTTACGTGCAGTTTGGCGTTCTACGCGGTCTTCCTGGTCATCCTTCGGGCTTACAGCTGTTAAAACCCCTTCCCGCGGAATTCCCTTGAAGGCAAAACACACTAGAGTATAATATCATCTTACAGTGTTAAAGGAGTTAAGGATATGTCTGATTTAGCGATCGAGGTCAGGAATTTAAAAAAACATTTCGGCCAGGTCATAGCCGTTGATGATATTTCTTTTGAAGTAAAAAAGACGGAAGTCTTTGGCTTCCTGGGGCCCAACGGCGCTGGAAAAACCACGACCATCAATATTCTTTGCACCTTGCTGCTTCCCGGAGCAGGGGAGGCCAAGGTGAACGGTTTTAACGTATTAACCTCGCCGAACGAGGTAAGGAAATCCATCGGCATAATCTTTCAGGACCCCAGCCTCGATGAACGCCTCACCGCTTACGAGAACCTCAATTTCCACGGGATGATCTATCATCTTCCCGCGAAGGAGAGGGCCTCGCGCATAAGAGAAGTATTGGACATGGTGGGGTTATATTCAAAAAAAGACAATATTGTCCGCACGTTTTCAGGCGGCATGAAAAGGCGCCTGGAGATCGCGCGGGGATTGATGCACTGCCCGAAGATCTTATTCTTAGATGAGCCCACAACAGGTTTAGACCCGCAGACAAGGCAGCATATATGGGACTACATATTGAACCTTTCCCGGAAGGATAAAATCACGATATTTCTTACCACTCATTATATGGATGAAGCGGAAATTTGCGAACGGGTGGGGATCATCGACCATGGTAAAATAGTCGCGCTGGACAGCCCGGGCGCGTTAAGCAGCAAGTATAATGTCCCTTCCCTCAATGACGTATTTTTAGAAGTGACCGGGCGCGATATCAGGGAAGAGGGATCTGACGATAAGGCGCATTTAAGCGAATTTTTAAGGGCAAAGATTAAATTAAAATAGAATATGGACCTTGATGCCATTAAGATGATCTGGATGAGGGACCTCATCCGCCATTTCCGTGACCGGGTAAGGCTCCTGGGTTCCATAACCCGGCCGGTGCTCTGGCTGTTGATCATGGGCACGGGCTTAAGGGCCGCGTTCAACGTGCAGGGGATATCATATACCCATTTTATTTTTCCCGGCATTATTGCCATGAACCTCATATTCTCGGCGATGATGTCCACTATTAGCATTATCTGGGACAGAGAATTCGGTTTTTTGCGGGAAATACTCGTTTCTCCCATACCGCGCAGTTCTATCGTCCTGGGAAAGGCCTTAAGCGGCGCGACAGTAGCTTTTATCGAGGGGCTCTTTGTTTTGGCTTTTGCCCCGGTCATAAAAATACACATACCTTTTGTCAACTTATTGCTCCTTCTGCCCTTAATGTTCCTTCTGGGGTTTGTCTGTACCACCCTTGGGATCGTCATTGCCGCGCGCATGACTTCTTTCGAAGGCTTTGGCGTGATCTCAAACTTTGTGATCATGCCTTTATTCTTTTTAAGCGGCGCGATGTTCCCCATAGATAATCTGCCGCACTGGATAAGCTTTGTTGTCAGGATCAATCCTTTGACCTACGGCGTGGACCTTTTAAGATGGGAGACCTTAGGGATAAGATCATTCGCCTTGCATCACGACCTCATTTTTCTCATAGTTTTTGCCTTTGTAATGCTGAGTATCGGGGTCTTTGAATTTAATAAGACAAATTGATAAAACAGAAAGCCTCCCATATAACGCGCTTGCTTGTTCAAGGCGCCCTCATCCGATGAAACGTTCAATACAGGCCATATTTATTGTCATTCTTATTATCGCGGCAGTTTTTGTCTTCATTAAACCGGCGATAGTGTTTTTCGCGAAAAAGCAGCTGGCAGAAGTCTTTATCAACAGCAGTGTTTCGGTGGGAGGATGTTCTCTGAATCCCGCCAACAGGCTCAGTTTCTTTGATATTGGGATAACAAGAAAAGGGGTTTACGATATTAAAGTCAAAGAGGCGGTTATCCGGTTCAACCTTTTTTCCATTTTAAAACCCAGCCCGTTTAAGATCCACTTAAAAAATGCCGAAATTCTTGTCAATGCCCCCAAAAGCGGTATAGGGGAACTCGCCGGATATATCAGAATGGCCCCGGGCGCGGCTCCCGTAGCCGGTTCCGTCGAAGTATCGGACCTGACCCTGGATTTGAATACCGGGGAATTGACCCTGAAAGCCGTTCTTTCCTCTGGCATAGATATTGTTGACCAGTCCATTAACTACCTGGAATTTAACGCAGACACATTTAAGATGAAGGGGGCAGAGCTGGATAAAATTTCTTTAGAAATAGCCCGTGGTTCCGGAAAAGGGGGCTTTAGTGTTAAAACGATCAAATACAACAAGCTTACTCTTGAAGATATAAAAGGCAAGATAGCCATAGACGGGAAGGAATTATCACTACAGGATATTTCGGCCAGGACGCTGGAAGGCGACTTATATGGAGGCATTAAGTTAGCGATGGACAAGGAGCCGCGATATTCTGCTACTTTAAAATGCGCGGATCTAAAAATAGAGAGGTTCGTCAAGGATTTTGAACTGCACGAAAGGTTCAATATGACCGGCAGCTTAACCGGAGAATTGGCGTTAAGGGGCAGGGGGGCGCAAATCGAAATATTAGGGGGGAGTTTTGCAGTGTCTCCTCCCGGGGGGATACTGACTATAACAGATACAAGGATCCTGCAAAATCTGGCGCAAAAAACGCAACAGCCGATGGATTTATTAGTAGAAAGTTTTAAGAACTACAGCTATAATACTGGATTGATGGGCCTTAGCCTCAAGGAAGGTAATATTGTCCTCAAGGTCAATCTTGATGGACAGGCAGGAAAGCGCGATCTTGAGTTGATATGGCATAACTTTGGGTTATAAGGGAGGAAAAAAAATGAAGAACTATGCGTTTGTGTTGATCATAACAGCCGCTGTTATTATTCTGGGGTGCGCCAGGGTAAGCGTGCAGGCCCCTAAAGAACCTATAAAAGTGGATATTTCCATGCGCCTGGATGTTTATCAGCACGTGGCCAAGGACATTGACGCCATAGAAAACATGGTTTCCGGGGCCAAGGAGACAGAAAAGGCAGGCGGCGGGCAGAGTTTCCGGGGATTATTTATCGCCACCGCTTATGCGCAGGAAGAATTAAGTCCTGAAGTCGAGCAGGCCGCCTTAAGGCGCAAGAACAGGATAGGGGAACTTTACGCGTTTGAAAGTAAGGGCATAATCGGAGAAAACAGGGCAGGGCTGCTTGAATTAAGGGGTTCTCCCGCGGAGTCCGCTTCGGCGAGACAGCTCATAGAGCAGGAAAATAATGACCGCATGATCATTTATAGATCGGTTGCCTCCAAGAATAAGACCTCGGTTGAAGAAGTGCAGAAGATCTACGCGAAGCGCCTGCAAAGCGACGCGCCTTCCGGGACCCCGATTGAAACCAGGAATGAAGCTTCCGGAAGTTATGAATGGAAAACAAAATAGAATGGGATACTTCTTCGCATGCTTGACAAAAAAATACGGATATTGGACCTTGACGGGAGCGTTGCAAAACAGAATAACCTCCTGGCAAGATATGACAACGAGGTCATCGGCCTAAAGGACCTTGGGCCCCTGGCCCGGCACTGGTGCAGCCGTAAAACCCGGTCATTGATAGAGGGCCGCATCAGTGGTTCGGCGAGAAACACCATCACGTTCATCGGTTCGGGAGATTACCATCACATCAGTGAAATCCTGATCGACCAGTTCAAGGAACCGATAAGCCTGATATGTTTTGATTACCACCCGGATTGGACGGCTTTACCGCCGCGTTATGGATGCGGTTCCTGGGTCACCGAGGTTTTAAAGAAAAAAAACGTCCGCAAGGCCGTTCTTTTCGGCGCCTCTTCCGAAGACCTATCCAGCTTTAATATCCAATCAGGCAGCCTTGGCGCGTTCAAAGACGACAGGTTGGAGATCTTTCCTTTTGCCCACGAGCCGTCCAGGGTCTTCTTAAGAAAGATCTGGCGGAATTCTTCGATCAAGAGCAGGAAAGGTGTATTCTCCGACAGGATTTTCTGGACCCAGATAAAAGAAGGGGATATGGCGGGCTTGTTTGAGGCGGCATTGAAGCGCGTGCCTACAAAAGAGGTTTATGTCTCTATTGATAAAGACTGCCTGAAAAACGATTATGCCCTGACCAACTGGGAAGAAGGTGTATTTTCCCTT
>Ga0265297_10005081_pt1 | contig 20577 bp, 18 predicted proteins | sample Munlanlwell13791_FD_192502 | JGI IMG/M metagenome (GOLD analysis project Ga0265297, IMG submission 192502) | Leachate microbial communities from a municipal landfill in Southern Ontario, Canada - Leachate well 137-91 | ecosystem: Engineered > Solid waste > Landfill > Unclassified | place...
ACCATTAGAATCTTGTTCTCCACAAAAGCTTGGGGATTTTTTTCCAGGATCGAAGGGAAGGTGACTATCTCGACTCGTCCCGCTTTATCTTCCAGGCTTACAAAAAGCATGGGCCGGCCGCTTTTAGTGATTATTTTTTTGATGGTCGAAACAGTGCCGCACATATGGATGCTTCTGCCGGCCAGACTGTTGTTTATTTCATTGGTGCAGGTTATTTTCTGCCAGAAACGGGTTTGGAAATTAATGGCGTCCAAGGGGTGGCCGGAAATGTAAAGGCCGAGCAGCTCTTTTTCCCAGGTCAGCTTTTCGGTTTTTTTCGCCATTTCGGAATCCTTCAGTTTCAGCGCCGCCAGCTTGCCGTTGCTTTTTCCGCCAAGATCGAACAGGCTTTTTTGGCCGTTGGTTTTGTTCTTTTGCGAGTCGCGGCTGTATTCCAGCAGAAAATCCAGATTGTTCAAAAGTTTTTTGCGGTCTTCGAACTGGTCGAAGGCTCCGGCCTTTATCAGGCTTTCCAAAGATTTTTTATTGAGCACTTTTTGGGGGACGCGGGACATAAAGTTTTCTATCGAGAGATACGGACCGTTGGCTTTGCGCTCGTCAACGACCATTTCAACGACGTTTTCCCCGACGTTCTTGACGGCTGTCAGTCCGAAGCGGATCTTTCCTTCTTTGGCGTTGACCGAAAAATAGCGGTAACTTTCATTTATATCCGGCGGAAGAACATCGACTTTCATGGTTTTGCAGGCCTGCATCAAAAATCCGATCCTTTCGATGTCGGCTCTTTCGGAGGTCAGCAGGGAAGACATAAATTCCAGCGGATAGTGGGCTTTAAGGTAGGCGGTTTGGTAAGAGATCAAGGCATAAGCCGCGGCGTGGGACCGGTTGAAGGAATAAGAAGCGAAAGGCTCTATCCAGTGCCAGATCTTGTCCGCGGTCTTTTCGGAGATGTCGTTCTTTTTGCAGCCGTCTATGAATTTTTGTTTTTGCGCCATCAAAAGCTCTTTTATTTTTTTGCCGATGGCTTTGCGCAAAGTGTCGGCCTCGGACAGGGAAAATCCGGCCAGGTCTTGGGCGATCCTCATTATTTGTTCCTGATAAAGGGGGATGGAATAGGTGTTTTTCAGGATGGGCTCAAGGCGGGGATGCAGATACACCACTTCTTTTTTGCCGTGTTTGCCGGCGATGTAATCGGGGATCAGGGCCATCGGTCCGGGGCGGTACAGGGCCACCATGGTGATGATATCTTCAAACTCGGTCGGCTTCAGCTCTTTGAGATATCTTCTCATCCCGTCAGACTCAAGCTGGAACACTCCGATACAGTCGGCTTTTTGCAGAAGCTTGTAGGTTTTTTCATCGCCGGCCGGTATTTTTTCAAGGTCGATCTTTTCGTTATGGATGGCGTAAATTTTGGCCAGAGTGTCTTCGATGATGGTCAGGTTTTTCAATCCTAAGAAGTCCATTTTCAAAATACCCATATCCTCGATGCTGTGCATTTCGTATTGAGTGATGATATTTTGGTCTTCCTGGCTGGGATATTGCAAGGGAATGACATCGTCCAGCGGGTCTTTGGAAATAACAACGCCGCAAGCATGGGTCGAAGCGTGGCGGGCGCAGCCTTCCAGTTTTTTGGCCAGATCGACAAGCCTTCCTATCTTCGGGTCGTTTTGGTAGGCGTCGCTGAACTCGGTTATTTTTTCCAGAGTGTCTTTAAGATCGAAACCGAGAGGCACCATTTTGGCGATCTTGTCGCAGATGCTGTATTCGTAGCCTAAAGCGCGGCCGACGTCGCGGAGGGCGGCGCGGGCGGCCATTGTTCCGAAAGTAATGATTTGGGCGACGTGGTTCTTGCCGTATTTTTCCGAAACGTATTTGATAACCTCGTCGCGCCGGCGGTCGGCGAAATCAAGGTCGATATCCGGCATGGAGATCCTCTCCGGGTTCAGGAATCTTTGGAACAGCAGGTCGTAGTCGAGAGGATTGACGTTCGTGATGTTCAGCAAGTAGGCGATAAGGGAGCCTCCAGCCGATCCGCGGCCGGGTCCGACAACAATGCGGTTGTCTTTGGCCCAGTTGACGAAATCCTGGACGATCAGAAAGTAAGAGGAGAATCCTGTTTGTTTTATGACTGCGAGCTCGTACTCCATACGTTCGATCGTTTGGGTGTTTCTTTCCAATTTTTTTCTTTCGAATCCTTTTTCGCAAAGCTCCCTTAAATAATCGTAATCGGCTTTGCCGTCCGGAACAGGGAAGGACGGTAATTTTATTTTTCCCAAAACAAATTCGAAATTGCACATGTCGACTATTTTTTGGGTGTTTTCGATCGCTTCGGGAACGTCCTTGAAATCCTCAATCATTTTTTTTGCCGGCTTCATCGAAAAATCTTCTTTGATCATCGAAAGCCTTTCCGTATCGTTGGCGTCGGCGCCAGTATTGATAAGCATGAGCACATCCTGCGCCTCGGCGTCTTCCGGTCTTAAATAATGGCAATCGTTGGTCGCGACCAAGGGAAGGTCAAGCTTTTTCGCCAGGGCGATAAGGGCCTGGTTGGCTTTAGCTTGTTCGGGAATATTGGGATGGTTTTGGAGTTCGAGATAGAAGCTGTCTTTTTCAAAAATTTCTTTGTATCTTCTGGCTGTTGCTTCGGCTTCGTCCGGCCTGTTGGATATCAAAAGCCGCGGGATCTTTCCTTGAATACAGGCCGAAAGGCCGATGAGGCCTTTGGAGTGCTGGGCGAGCAGGTCTTCGTCGATCCTTGGCTTATAGTAGAATCCTTCCAAATGCGCTTTGGTTACCAATTTGACCAGGTTTTTGTAGCCTTCTTCGTTTTTTGCAAGAAGGACCAGATGGTATCTTTTACCGTCAACCCCGGCCCTTTTTTGGTCCATTTTTTCAAAAGCGACGTAGACTTCTACTCCAATGATCGGCTTGATGCCCTTGGCTTTGGCTTTTTTGTAAAATTCCACCGCGCCGTACAAAACCCCATGGTCGGTGATAGCTACGGAATCCATTCCGAGACTTTTGACATGGTCCAAAATATCATCGATCTTCGGCAAACCGTCCAAAAGAGAGTAGTGGGTATGGACGTGGAGGTGGGTGAATTTTTGCATTGACGGCTGGAGATTCTTTAATATTTTTTATAAAATTCCTGCTTAATGGTACCATTGTAAACGTGGTATCCGCAATAAAAAACGATCGGTATTTTTAAGGAATTGAGAGCAAGATCAATTAATTATAAATAAGTTTCTATGGACCTGCAAGTAGAGCGGAATTTGTGGCAAAAAGGCTTTAAAACAGTGGTCGGATTGGATGAGGCCGGCCGCGGTCCGCTGGCCGGCCCGGTTGTTGCCGGCGCCGTGGCTGTGGATTATTTTTTACTGAAGAGAGCAAAGCCGGACCAGAAAAAAGAGATGGCCTATCTTTTGGAGCAGGTCAACGATTCCAAAAAGTTGAACGCCAAAAAACGCGAAGAGCTTTATTTGGCGCTGACCCGGAGCAGTTTTATCAAGTGGGGGATAGCCAGAGTTTCGGAAAAGAAGATAGATAAGATCAATATTTTCGAGGCAAGCCGGCTGGCCATGATCAGCGCGTGTCTTGACTTAAGGTCAAGAAGCTTGCTTACTCTGCCTCGTCGGCAGACAGGCGGCAAGCGGGTCAAAAGTGAATATTTGGTGATCGACGGGAATTTTACTTTGCCCGCCGTAGCTTTGGCGAAGGCGGGTATCGCTCCGGACGGCCAGAGGTCCGTCATAAAAGGCGATCAAAAAGTTTTCTCTATCGCCGCGGCCAGCATTTTGGCGAAAGTTTACCGGGACAGGATAATGGTCCGGATGGACAAGAAATATCCCCAATATGGTTTTGCCAAGCATAAGGGTTATCCCACTAAGGTTCATAAGGAAAATCTGAAGATTTACGGCCCGGCAGTTATCCACAGAAAAAGTTTCAGGCCGGTTTGTTTTTATAGTAGAATGGAACAAACTTGATTTTCTATTAAAGGTTGGATTATGAATATTTTTTTGAAAAATAAATTGGGATATTCCCTTTTGTTTGGAGGCTTGGTCTTTATTTTTTCCCTTATTTTTTTTTCATCCCAAGTTTTGGCAAATTCCGAAATATATCTCGCTGAATTCAATATCGAAAAAAGCAGTTTTGATCCAGCGGAAAAGATCAACGGGTCGTTCACTCTTTGGAATAATGAAGACTCCTTTGTTCCCGATCTGACCTACAGGTTTAAATTGCTGGCAGGGGACGAGAAAGGATATTTTTCCATAGTTTGGGACGATCAGTCGAGCGGAGATAATTTCAGCATCTCTTCGAACCAAAAGGTTCCCAGGTCTTTTGTCTATCAATTGCCAAAAAATCTATCTGCCGGAGATTATAAATTCAGGGTTCAGGTATGCAACCCTAAAGGAGTTATAATGGCCTGGAAAGAGGTATTGATAACGGTCAAAAAAACCGAAGGAGCGGCTCTGACTTTGCAGAGCGGAATTTTTTTAAAAAACGGCGAGAAGGCGGGGGAGGAAACTATATACGATCTTGGAAAAACTCCCAAAATCACTTTTGATGTTCTGAATAAATCCTCCTCCACCGTAAGGGCTTATCCCATGATTACTATTTACAGGGATAATATCAGTGAGAGCCTTGTTAAAGAAATCAAGGGAGATCTCATCAGCTTAAACCCGGGGTATGTCCAAAATGAAAAGACCGACCTGATCGGCTTGGCCGATCTCAATACATATATTTGCCGGGTTGTAATGCATGATCAGAACGGCGAGCCTATCTCTAATGCCATTTATCTTCGGTGGGCGATATCGGAAAACGGAGGAACGGAGATAATCCGAGTAAGAACAGACCGGTCTTCATACGAATCGGGAGAAGAAGCGAACGTTTCCGTGGAAATTGGAACTCAGAGCGGCGGTGTGGCAGAAAAAGGAGAGATGCTGGTGAAAATAGTCAACGGACAAAAAGAGGTTGTCGGGGAAATGAAGAAAGAGATCGACCTTAAGAGGGGGGAGGTGAACATCGGCGTTCCGATCACTAAAAAAGTTTCCAATCCAAAGGTAGAAGTTACCATTACCGACAAAGAGAATAAAGAGCTGGATCGGTATCCGATAGGATCGCTCAAAACAGAATCGGAGGGTTCTTCGGTTTTGAACGTTTGGCTGGCTGTCATTTTTTTGGCAGCTATCGGATTGGCAGCGTCTATTGCTGTCAGATTTTTCAGGAAGAAAAAAAGCCGTTTGAACAGAATGAGAATTTTTATTTTAATCATATCAGCAACCGGGTGGTTGCTTGGCGCGATCCAAAGCGTTAAGGCAGAGGAGATAGTTTCGTCTGGTCCTGTTTCGTTCGATTTGGACATGTCGTGGAACGATCCCTTGCCCCTTCATACCTATAACGCAGGGAAATATACTTCTTTTTCCGGAAGCGTTTTTGTCGGGCAGGGTTTGTGGACGAAATTGGAAAATACGCAGATAGATCTTTTTGTCGGCAATTTGAATGATGCGGTCCTCAAAGATGACCCGATTACAAAAGTGAAAGCGATCGATGAGGATAATGAACAGAATAAAATAAATTTGAAAAAGATAGGAACGTTTCCCGGATACTATAACAGTGCCGACGGAGCGGTTGAATACGATCTGTTCTTGAAGCTTCCCCAAGACCTTCCTTATTCGGGGAAATCCCGTTTTTATGTCCAATTTAAAGGGCAGATAGTGAAAGCTTCGACCATTGAGCCATGGTCTTGGCTTATTGCTTATCAAGAAGTGAATATTCAAAAATTTGGAGAAGGAGGGCTCGATATCATTTTGACCGCCGATAAAGACAAGGTGAAAGAAGGTGATGTCGTGTCTTATACCGCAAGCTTAACGAACAGATCTTCATGCATCAGAACCCCGGTTGATGTGGTGGCGGTAGTGGATCGTTCCAGCAGCATGAAGGGCCAGCCGTTGAACGATGCTAAAGAGTCTGTTGGAATATTTATCGATGAAATGGATCCCGCTTATGACCGTATCGGGCTGGCTAGCTACGAGAGCGCCAGCAGTCTGGATTCTGGGCTGACCGCCGATTTTGACGCGGTTAAATCAGCGGCTGACAGAATGGTTGCAAGCGGAGAGGAGGCCTGTATCAGTTGCGGCATAGATACCGCCAATAAGGAACTTGCGGCGAATAAAAGGCCGGAAGCGGCGCAGTATGAAGTGCTGATGACCGATGGGCAGGCGAATAAGTGCGTTTCCAGCTGTTCTAGCCCTTTCCAGGAGGTTATAAGTAAAGCAAAGGATTCGAGTGCCAGTATTTTTACCGTTGGATTCGGATCCGATTCCGCCGGAGCGCCTCCGAAGAATTGCGGCAATCCTCCGAGCAATTCCTGCGCGCTTTTGAACGTTGTCGCCAGCGGTTCGGATGGAATTTATTTTTATGCTTCAGCGGGAGAACAGTTAAAAGAAACTTACAGGGCGATTGCGGGAGTTTTGATTGGAAAATCTTTTGACACGAAAGCCACGGTCAAGATTCCCGTTCAATATTTTACCATGGAAAGCTATGACGAAACGAAATGCGATTTTTCCAATAATGTTTTGGTTTGCGATGTCGGATTTATGGATTGCGGCGGCAAAATTTCGGAAGAAATTAAATTCAAATTAAAGGTCAAGGGGATTTCCAACAATGTTATCATAAATACCGAGGTCAAAGCCGCTAACAGCAGCGGCCAGGAAAAAAGCGGGAGCCTCGGGATAACGGCCACTGTCAAAAATCCTCCTCGCGCTGAAATATCTTGCGATCCTGGGGAATGCAAGATTACCGGCTGTTCGTCTCCCGGCTGCTGCCAGTGTTATAGCGATTCCATTCTAAAACTGATAAATAAGTCGAGCCCTAATAGCGATTCGAATATAGAAGTGTCAACGTGGTATATTAAAAAACAAGGAGAGGGCGACAGTTCTTATTCGGTAATGCTCTCGGCCTTAGGGAAAGTCGATCTTCTTTCCCAGAAATTAGCGGCCGGCAATTACACCGTGAAGCTGAAGGTCGCGGATTCTCAAGGCCTTTACGGCGAGGCCACGAAGGACATCAGCTATTTCCAGGGAGTGGAAGCCGGGTTCTCTTGTTCAATGAATGGCAGAGTATGGTATAATTGCGATAGTCCCGATTTCAAGCCTGCCAAGGGGGGAAAGATCTGGTTAAGCGATGATCGTCCGGATCTTTTGGAACATTCGACTCTTTCCGGCGGAGCGGCCAATCCCAAAAGGGAATGGTCTAAAATTGGGAATGGGGTGAAGTTCACTTTTAGTTCAGGCAGCGATAACTCAATAGTCTCCACAGTCCTTGAGGATCTCCCGACGGTCATAAGGCTGGAATTGAATGATGGCAACAGGCCCAAGACCGTTTTCGTGGAGCATACTATAGACAGCAAACAATAACGTTGTAAAATAATAATAAACAGTTTTTATTTCTTAAAGCCGATAAGGAAATTTATGAAAATAACCGATAAAAAAATAATTTTTTCAGGCTTGTTCGCCATGATCGCGGTCCTTTGCCTGGCCGCGGGCGTTTCTTTCGCCGACAATCCCGGCGGTACTTGCGTTGACCATACGCTGATCGGCTACGCTTGGTCGGAGAATATTGGCGCTATAAGTTTTTCTTGTAAAAATTTGGGCACAGGCACTGATTACGGGGTAGATATAAACCCATCTACCGGAATACTTTCCGGCCATGCCTGGAATTCAGCCAGCAGCTCGTATCCCGGTGTCGGTTATATCAGCTTCAACAGAGCCGAGACCAACGTTCCTCCTTCAAATGATATTTGTACCGATGGAACTTGCATTGCCAAGCTCGACGGCACCAAGATCAAGGGCTGGGCGAGGGCCATATCAGCTTGTAATTGGGATGGTACGAAATGCACCGATTCGGGAGCCGGTTCCAAAGCCGGAAATTGGGACGGGTGGATAAGGCTTGACTGTTCGGATTGCACGACTCCTTATAACTTGGCGGTCACATCCACGCCCATAGCGTCCGGGCCCAATGCCGGCAAATATCCGCTTGAAGGCTGGGCTTGGTCCGGAGGTAACGGCGGAACCGCTTTGGAAAAAGGGAAAACTTCTGTTATCGGATCCATAGAATTCAAGGGCAGCAATTTCGGCGTGGTTAGCGCGGTCGGGCCGAAGCATAGCCCGACAGCCGTTTTTTCCTGCAATAACTCGGCTTGCCATGCGGTTCCGCCAGCCGATGCTTGCACTTGCTACACTGATTCGAATCTTAATTTTATAAACGAATCCACCGATAGCGGCAACGACATAAATAAGTCTTTGTGGAAAGTTGACGGGACAACTTACGGCGATTGTACGGTTTACGCGAAATCAAATTGCCAGATGTCCGGCAGCGGATTGCTTGGAAGCCATAATATTATGCTGACCGTGACCGACAGCAACGGCGATATGAGTTCGACCACTCGGCCTGTTACCTTTTTGTCGGGAGCGGTGGCTAATTTTTCCTGCTCGGCTAGCGGACAATCCGGGGATTGGTACAGCAACTGTTTAGCTATAACTCCTAAACCCGACCAAGGTTCTGTCATTTGGCTGAGTTCTTCTTCTTCTGTTCCTTCCGCCGGTGGCAGTATTACAGGCAAGGCGTGGACTTATCTGGTTAATGGCGTAGCCAATCCTTCTTCGACCTTTACAGTGGTCGATAGCAATACGGTGACTACTACTCTAGACAAGCTTCCAGCGTCCATAAAGCTTGAGGTCTGGGATAATAAGGGCGGTTACGACAAGAAAACCCAAAGCCTTTCGGCTATACCGATACCTGTGTGGATCGAGTTATCGCCCTTTAAAGGCCTGTAGAAGAAATAAGTTTGCGTCTGATCCGATACGCCCCGCAGGTTTGAGCCTGCGGGGCGTATCGCTTGAATCCCTTTTATCGGAGGGGTGGACAAAAATAGTGGAAAATGTATAATAGAAAAAGTTAACCCGATTAATTTTTATTTATTTATGAGCGTTCCAAAGTGGAATCAAACATCGTCCAAAAGGGATCAGAGGAGAGCGAATATTTTCATCACTCCAAAGAACACGAATAAATGCCCTAAATGCGGAAAACCGGTTTTGCCGCACACGGCTTGCGGTTATTGCGGATCGTATAAAGGAAAGGAAGTGATCGACGTTATGGCCAAATTGGAGAGGAAAGAGAAGAAAAATCGCGGAAAAGAAATAAAGGCTAAAGAAGTTTCGGAAAAAGCGTCTAAGCCGCTTTCAGGCAGCGATTTATCCAAATAAATTTTTATCGAAGAGGATGTCAGCCCGCCATTTATCACGTTCAATAGCGATGCAGAGCTTGTATGAATGGGATTTTTACGACCAGAAAAATAGATCTATCGAGGAGGTCGTTGAAAAGAACATTTTGGAATTCGGCGCAGGTTTGGGAGAAGACCAATTTGCCAGGAACCTTGTTAAAGGGGTGATGGAAAACAAAGAATCTCTCGACCAGATCATTGTAAAAACAGCGCCCGAATGGCCCCTTGAGCAGATAAACATTTTAGACCGTAATATTTTGAGGTTGGGTCTTTTTGAGCTTATATACGGGAACAAAGAGGAGGTTCCTCCGAAAGTTGCCATTAACGAATCGATCGAACTGGCCAAAAATTTTGGAGGAGAGAGCTCCAGAAAATTTATAAACGGAGTTTTAGGGACTGTCTATAAAGAAATGGAGCAGTCCGAGGAGGAGTAAATTCATTTAAACGTTTTAATATCTCAACATTGATGATCTTTGATCTTGCTGAGATCTTTAAACGCTTAAACGCCAAAGATCGTGAAAGATTTTTTACCGCTTGAAAAAAGATTAAAATTGGAATTTAGGAATAAAGATCTGCTGGTCCAAGCATTTTGCCACCGTTCTTATTTGAACGAAAATCTTAAATTCGGAATGTGCCACAATGAAAGGTTGGAATTTTTAGGTGATGCGGTCTTGGAACTGGTCGTTACGGAAGAACTTTATATCAAATATCCCGATAAGCCGGAAGGCGAGTTGACCAGCTGGCGAGCGGCTTTGGTCAACGCCAATATCCTTGCTGACGTGGCTCGAGAGCTTGGTTTTAACGATTTTTTACTATTGAGCCAAGGAGAGGCCAAGGACGAGAACAAAGCCAGGCAATATATTTTGGCGAATACCTTTGAAGCCATGGTCGGTGCTTTATACATAGATCAGGGCTATGAACCCTGCAAAGATTTCATCAAGAGGGATCTGATAACCAAGAAATTGCCAACCATTTTAGAAAAAAAGCTTTTCAAGGACGCAAAGTCGCTTTTTCAGGAGAAAGCTCAGGAGGTCGTCAGTATAACGCCGAATTATTCGGTTTTGGAAGAGAAGGGGCCGGACCACTTGAAGCAATTCGTGGTTGGAGTATATTTGGCAAAGGAGATGATAGCGAAAGGAGAGGGAACATCGAAACAGGAAGCGGAGGTGCAGGCGGCAAAGAACGCGTTGGAGAAAAAAAATTGGAATTGACGCAAAAATAAGCTTATAATATAAAAAGTAAAATAAGACCAGTAAAAATACATTATGTTAGTTATCAGGCTTTTCAGAACAGGAAAAAAGAACCAACCTTCTTTCAAGATCGTTGTCGCCGAAAAAACAAACGCCGCGTCTAGAGGACGCTTTACCGAAGAGGTCGGTTTTTACAATCCGACCACGAAAGAGAGAATATTGAGAAAGGATAGAGTCGAATATTGGCTTAAAAAGGGAGCCCAGCCGTCCGATACTGTCTATAATATGATGATCGCGGAAAAAATCGTCGAAGGAAAGAAGAAGATCGTTCCGATGTCCAAAAAAGCTAAGGACAAAGCCAAAACTTCGCAGGCAGCGGCCGCGAAAGCATAGTTTTTTCGATTTTTGCTTGGGGATATCGCAGGTTGACAATGGTTTTCAGGCGTGTAAAATTAAAGCATAAATTCAGTTAAGAATGACAGGTAAGGTTGTTCAAGCCGGCGTTAAATGCAGGGCTTGGATTTCCTCCAAAGGGTTTGTTGAGCTTAGAGGAGGAAAAGGTCGAACTAACCGGATTATTTTATAAGAACTTTTAAGAATTCTAAGAAGAAGAAATTACTATGGATACAAACAAAGATCAGGATTTTTTAACGTACATTGTCAAAAATTTAGTCGATCATCCAGAAGATGTGACAGTCGATAGAAAAGTCGACGAAATGGGCGTGTTGCTCTCCGTGAGAGTCCATCCCGAAGATATGGGCCAAATAGTCGGCCGCCAAGGCGCTACCGCCCGTTCTATCAGAGGATTAGTAAGGATTGTCGGCTTGAAAAATCATGCAAGAGTAAATTTGAAGATCGAAGAACCGGAAGGAGGTTCCAGAAGAAGAGAGGAAAAACCGGTGGAGAACCCCGCCGAAGGATTGGACGATATCCAACTCTAAGCTTCAATAATGTTTATGTTTAAAAGTCCGTGCTATCGTTCCCGATAGCGCGGCTTTTTTAACCGGAGAATGCCTATGATCAAGTTCGACATACTTACGATCTTCCCGAATATTTTCGATTCTTATTTAAATGAATCTTTTATTAAAAAGGCCAGGCAAAAAGGCCTTCTTGAGATAAATCTCCGCGATATAAGGCAGTTTGCCTGTGATGCCCGAAAGAGCGTCGACGACAGGCCTTATGGAGGGGGATTGGGGATGGTTTTGAAGATCGAGCCGATATTAAAAACCCTGGCGGATTTTTTAAGGTTGGAGCTCAAAGGTTCGAAGATCAAGATTATTTCAAAAAGAGCATCGGCTTCTGCTAAAATTTCGGCAGCCAGCCGGCAAAGAAGCGAAAAAGTGAAAATGATCCTTTTCACTCCCCGAGGGGAGCAATTCAATCAGAAGATGGCTTATAAGCTTTCCAAATCGGACAGGATCGTTATGATCTGCGGCCGTTACGAAGGAGTTGACGAAAGGGTGGCGAAAAATATCGTTGATATGGAGATTTCCGTCGGTCCTTACGATCTGATGGGCGGGGAATTGCCGGCAATGATCATAATGGAAACGATCGCCCGTTTGGTGCCTGGAGTTTTAGGGAAGCCGGATTTTTTAAAGGAAAGAGTATCCGAAGAAAAGGGTTTTATCGAAGGGGTCCAATATACCAGGCCCGAAGCTTTTGATCCGAGTTCCTTTGTAAAATGCGCGAAGCCAAAAAAAAGATCTGCGGCCAAGCCAAGGCCATGGCGCGTTCCCGAAGTTCTGTTGCAAGGAAACCACAAGGAGATCCTTAAATGGAGGGAAGAGCATCAAAAAAATATTTTAGAATAACGGAAACGGTTTTGATATTGAAAAACCTTTATTTTTTTGCTAGTATTTAAAAGTTAAACAAGCCGATAATGGGTAGGTACCAAAGTAGTCAAATGGACCTGACTGTAAATCAGGTGGCTCTGCCTTCGGGGGTGCAAGTCCCTCCCTGCCCACAAATTTTATTTGGCCGATGGCCAAATAAAATTTAGTTGCTAGTTGTCAGTTTTTAGTTTTTAGACAAGCGGGTTCGCGGTCATTAGTCTAGAAACTAACAGCTAACAACTATGAACTATTTTGAGCGAAGCTCAAAATCCGCCGGAGTAGTTCAGTGGTAAAACATCCCCTTGGTAAGGGGAAGAGCGCGAGTCCGATTCTCGCCTCCGGCTCATTTTTTATCGGTTATATTTAATCAAGTAAAAATAAATTATGGCAACAAAAAAGAAAACAATGGTCAAGCTTGTCTGCTCGTCTTGCAAGAGCGCGAACTATTACGGCCACAAATCCCCGAAGGCGGAGAACAAGATCGAGTTGAGCAAGTTTTGCAAGCACTGCAGAAAGCACTCTACCCACAAAGAATCCAAAAAGTAGGCCATGCGGGATTTTACCATCCGCTTCGTAAAGACGGATGGCAGGCTTCTCCTTTGCTCTCGCGAGAGCTGCGGAGCGGCTCCCTCCTTCGCTAAAAGCTATGGAGGGTGAAGCAGAGGGGCGTAGTTTAGTGGCAGAATGATGCTCTCCAAAAGCATGGATGGGGGTTCGATTCCCTCCGCCCCTGCTGATTTTAAAACTATGGTAGAAAATTTTTTAAAAATATTCTATTTTTTCTCCGCGGGGATATGTTTTGGGTTTGGCGCGGCGATGGTTTTGCTGAAAAATATTTCTTTTGCCAGCGTTTGGCATTGGACGCTGGCCTCTTTTGTTTTGGCATTGGGAGGATTCTTGCTGGCATTTGGACTTCTTGCGAAAAAGAGCGATAATGGCAAGAGGGAACAGTCCTCGAAAGAAGAGAATTATTAAAGAGATCAAACAGTCAAAGAGATGCTGGTAGACTATTTAATAAAACAAAATTGGCTTCAGACGCCTAGGATCATCAAGGCTTTCAGAATGATAAACAGGGCTGATTTTTTGCCCGCGGAATTCAAAGATTACGCGGAGATGAACCAGGTTTTTCCTATAGGGTGGGGAAAGAATATTTCCCAGCCTTTAATATCGGCTTTTATGCTGGAAAAACTCCAGCCGAGAAACGGGGAGAATATTTTGGAGATCGGGGCCGGTTCCGGCTGGGTTACCGCTTTATTGGCGGAGATCATCAGCCAGCCGAGCGATAATCCGAAAGTTGTGTCTAGAAAGGGGAAGATCATCGCTTTGGAAGCGATTTCCGATTTGAAAAATCTGGCCCAAAAAAATGTCAGCAAGTACGGTTTTGCTGAAAAAAATTTAGTTGAATTTTTTTGCGCGGACGGCGTTAAAGGTTATCCGCTGATCGATAAACGTACGGATCTGCCTTTGGGTTTTGATAGCATCATTTCCCTCGCTTCTTTGAAAGAGCTTCCTGCAGCTTGGAAAGGCCAGGTGAAGGTAGGAGGATCAATAGTCGCATTTATCGGCAGTTCGGTTTGGCAGCTCATAAAGACCGGAGAAGATAAGTTCGACGAAATAGAATATCCAGCGCTTATGTTTATGCCGGCTTTTGGCCAGTTTCAGACAGTAAGAGTGTGCTAATGTTAACAAGCTGTCGCGGCCGGAAGCGTTGCGCAGTTATCTCAATAGGGCAATGTTCACAAGGAAATAGGCTCTATCAACATCGTCAAGAAAAGTGCAAAAAAAGCTTTAATGAGGTGATTGTAGGGGGGGTTGACATCAATAGGCTTTTTTTGCTATATTTATTTCATAATTAATCAAATAGCCGCAGACAATGGGCGCGAAGATAAGTCCCATTCAGGCAAAGATTTTTTGTTTGAAGGTCTGCGGTAAGCGGATTTTTTGTTTTATGCCAAAGACACTGGAGCAAAAAAAGCAGATATTAAGCAAATTGCAGGACAGCGTTGGCAAACAGACTTCCATGGTTTTTGTCGAGGTTGCGGGCGTCCAAACCCACAAGATCAACGCGATCAAGGAAGACCTGAAAAAAGCCGATGCGAAAATGACCGTCGCAAAAAAAACATTGCTCAGCTTGGCGATGAAAGACGGTTATGCCCAGAATCCTTTAAAAGAAATAAAAAAGGAGATGGCTGTGATTTTTGGATTTGGCGACGAAGTTGTCCCTTCCAAGTCGATCTATAAGTTCGCTCAAACAGAGAAGAACTTTAAGATCATCGGAGGGTATATTAAAAGCGCCAGAGACAAGTTTTTGTTTGAAAATGACATCATAGCCTTGGCCAAATTGCCGACCAAGAAGGAATTGATGGGCCAGACCGTCGGCACCATTGCCGCTCCGTTGACCGGTTTCCTCAATGCTTTGCAGGGCAATTTAAGAGGATTAGTATGCGTTTTGAGCAGTATTCACCCCGTTAAATAATCCCGCACGGCGGGATTGCTGCCAGCGGGCAGCATTTTAACAGGGTAAAAAATTAAAAGTTTAATAATTTAACGGATCCAAAGGATCGAAGCGCAAAAAATAATTTTATTCTTCGAATCTTTCGACCCGAAATAAAAAAATATGGCAGGAGAAAATACAGAAACCGTTGAGGTTCCTGAGAAATTTAAAAAATTGGTCGAGTCCATCGAGACTCTTTCCGTTCTGGATCTGGCCGAATTGGTCAAGGTTTTGGAAAAGAAATTTGGCGTGTCCGCCGCCCCTCAAATGATGGCCGCCGCCCCGGCAGCCGCCGCAGGAGCAGCCGTTGAGGAAAAATCCAGCTTCAATGTTATGCTGACAGCCGTCGGCGATAAGAAGATAGAGGTCATCAAGGTTGTGAGAGACGTTACCGGAAAAGGATTGAAAGAAGCGAAAGACCTGGTTGATGCCGCCGCCGCTTCCGCTCAGATGGTCAAAGAAGGAGCCAAGAAAGAAGAAGCCGAAGACCTCAAAAAGAAATTGGAGACCGCCGGAGCCAAAGTCGAACTCAAATAAGATATTGCCTCCAAGGGCCAACAAAAACAAAAATCCGCTAGAAGCGGATTTTTGTTTTGATCATTTATAATTCAAGGGAACTTTCAGGATGGAGGAGCTTTTGAGAAGATAGGCCGTTTTTCCGTCAGGAGAGACGGCAAAATCCAAAAGACCGGACCATTGGTCGTTCTGGAATTGTTTTATCAGCTCGCCGTTTTTGTCGAGAACTATGATTCTTTTTTGGCTGGGTTCCAGAAGATACAGATAAGAAGATATCGAGGGGGATAATATTTTGGATATGGCCTGCGGGCGGGGGAAAATATCTATGCTTATTTCATTTTGGAAGAGGCCGGAATAATAGGATTTTATGGAATTGTCATCGTTCAGCACCCAAACTAGACCGTCGATCCCTATTGAAACAGCCTCTTTTGAGGCGTTATCCAGCCAGATTTTTGGTTCGTTCCATTTAAAATTTTCCAGATAATCGTACTTGAATATCTCTTTTTTGGGCGATTTTTCGGCCGAATCGTAGCTTAAAAAATAAAGGTTGTTTTTGAATATCTTGAAACTTTCCAGAAAAGTCTCTTCGTGGGGCATAGAGATCGGTCCTAAATCTTGGAATTCTTTTCCCCTGAACAATATAAGCTGGTTTTTGCTGTCGAGGAAAATTATCTGGTCCTTGCCGAAGGCGTCGGCAAAAGAGATATTTTCGGGATACGAAAAAGATTGATAGCTTTTTTCCTGGGAATTATAGACCGACAGCTTCCCGGACAGCTGGTTGAAGAGATAAAAATTATCATTTTGATAGATCATATTGCCCGGTATGAGATTTCCCTTTCCGGCAGGGAATTCATACAGGGTTTCGAATGGGGAATTTTTTTCGAATTTATTGATCGAAAAGAGCTTTTCTTCGATGCTGGACTTCAACTGCTCCGCTTCTTTATTGGCGGTTTTGCTTTTACTGATTTTCAGGGATATCTGGTCAAGCGCTTCCTGAAGCAGGATATCCGCTTCCTGTGTTTTTTTCTGGCTCAACAGGGAGTCCGCCCGAACCATTTTTTGTTCGACTTGGTTTATTTCTTTCAGCGCTGTATCCAGCCTTTTTTTATTTTCAGCCTGCGACATAAATGATCCGGCGAGGAGTATTAAAACTAAAAGGATGACGCTTAAAAAATTTTTACGTTGAGTCCAAAGCCATCCCGGAGTTTTTTTACAGGAGGATTTCAAGCGCTCTAAAAATACTTTGATCCGGTCGTATAGGATCATCGCATTTATCGGATTCGGTTTTCCGGAGGGAATGTTTCTTGCGTCAGATTCTTTGGCGCAGCCTAAGGAAAATTTAGATAAAGACAGCGGGAGAAAATTCAAATTCAATTTAAAAATCGGCCTGAAAATGCTTTGGATGGATGGCAATCCTTTGTTTGTCCGGCCGAATTGCGGAACTATTTTTTGAGGAGAAGACGCTTCTTCAGGATATAAGAGAAGGCAGAACCCCGAGAGGGAGGAAGTTTCTTTTTTAAATTTAGATATAACGCGTTCGGCTTTTCGAAAATTTTCCGCTGAAGCGATCTTTTCCAGGATGTTCTTTCCCAGCAGGAACCGGAAAATGTCTTCGCTTAAAACAATGATACAATCTTTGGTTTTTATCTCTCCGGATATTATGTTCTTGAAGCTTGCGTTGCCGGCCGATTGGCCGTTCCCGGCTTCGGCCAGTTTTCCATTTTGATAAAAGACGGTTTTTATTTTTTCGCCGAATTGGCTGAAATTAAGTTCATCTCCTTTCGAGTTCAATACGAAAAAATTGACGGAGGAAGAAGGGTCTCTTAAAGTTATGCTCGAAAGCATGTCGTTCGCTTGTTTAAGGATCGTTTTGAAGGCGTTTTCGGTGCTTGCATCCGCCTGTTGGTAGTAACCGGTTTTTATGAGAGTTGCCAATTCTCCTATTAAACCTTCGTTGCTCGGATCGGCGCCGGTTATCAGCCCGGCCAAATATAAACTGCCCAATTCCTTTTCCCGGGCAGTTTCCGGCTCAAAACAGAAGGTCTCGAAAGCCAGGTTTTTTTTGGATTTTGGGTTGAAATATAGTTCGAAAGCTTTCATAAATTGTTGTTCTTTCCCTTATATTATATGCTTTTCTTTCGAAAAGAAAAATGCTAAACTGTTTTTGCATAAAATTACTCATTCGCTCATTACTCATTGCTCGTCATGCGCCCTTAGCTTAGTGGTAGAGCGTTCGATTCACATTCGAAAGATCGCAGGTTCGATCCCTGCAGGGCGCACTGATTTAAAAAATTTATATTTGACAAGCTGTCATAGCCAAATAATAAATTTTTATTTTAAGCAAAAAATATGCTCAGAAAATGCCTGTCTAATGTTAAAAACGCTGCTAGCAATTTTTTTTCAAGGCCGCTCCTTTCCTTTTTTTTGGTTTGGCTTGCGATATTGTCCATATTATTTGTTGCCATTGATGCCTCGATAGCGAACCTATCGGGAAAGTGGTTAATAAGCTGGATTAGTATATTCCCAGATTATGCCGTTTCTTTATTTTTGCTGGCAGTATCTTTTTTACTGTCCTATGCGATAACGAAATCGAATCAGCCAAAGGAACAAGGAGAAGCTAATGGTAAGACCATTCTGCTCGTTAAGAGAATTTTTATTGTTTCTTTTTTCGTTTCCTTTTTTCTTCTCATAATTATTATGTCTTTTGCTTTTTCTTCTCTTTTAATGGGAGACTTGAAGAGAGATGATAAAGAAACCGTCAGTGAAAATAGCAGCAGCTCGGAGGAAGAGATCAAAAATTCGGCTAAAGACCAAACTGAGCGAAGGGAATCGGAACTTTTGGAATATTTAAATTCTAAAAATTATCAGGAATATTATATTGAAAAGGGACCGGTAGGCGAGAGCGGGGAAGGGGAATATTATTTATACGAGGGGCAGGGAGATCAAAAAAAGAAAGTATCGAACATAGCTTTGCCGATAACCGACATCAGCAAGCTGTCTGGTTTCTGGTATGATGATACTGGAAAGAGGTTTATTGTCAGTCAATATATATATGAAAGAAACGACGAAGGTATAGAGGAAGACTATTTTTATGCGGCGTTAAGAGGTTACTCCATTAGGGAAGGAGAGAATAACAAATGGTGGGCATTTGATTTTGATATTCCGTTCAACATAGAGAGATATGGGCATAGTTATTCGTTAGCGGGTTTTTGCCCGGGAAAGAACAGGATTGTTCTCTCGGATGAATATGGGGACGGCAGTTTCATTGCGGGGTCGCTTTATTATAAAGATATTGATAATAGCGGCGGGAACGTTAAGATCGGAAAAGAGGGAGAGATAGAGAAATTTGGAGGAGATCTCGAAGGGGGGAAGGTTTTATCGGATTACATTGGTTTCGCGGAAGGTTTGTTATTTTTTGAGAGCTATAACCCGATTCAGAGCGAAGTCACGAACATTACAGCGATAAATGCATCTTCTCTCGAAGAAGAGGAGATCGCAGATCTCGATAAGGTTTTTCCGGGAAAGAAGATTGTCAATGTTGGAATTTCTAAGGGTGAGGATGTGTTGGTCGTTAAGGACGAGTTAGGGAAAGAATATTTTTTTGATTTTCTTTCAAAAACCTTAAAGGCCTCCGAATAAAGAGAACGGTTTTCAAAAAAGCGATTTAAAAAAGCCTCTTTATCCAAGAGGCTTTTTAAATTTATCAATATTTTTTCTATGTTATTCTCCGCAGACCTCTCCGGGCTGGTTTCCGGTGATATTGCAGATCAATTTGGTCAGGGTAGCGGTTTCAGATTCGATCCCGGCCGATTCGCCCGATCCGATGCGGTAATATTTACATCCAATGACAAGGGCCGGCACGCCGCCATCGCTGTATTGGTTGAAAATATCCATCTCTTTGCCGTTGTCTATGTTTTCATGATAGCTGATCGCCGAGCCGAATTTTTTGGCTACGGCCGATATGACAGGCTGTTCCCATTTGCAGTGAGGACAGCTTTCAGATCCGAAGAAATAAACGATCGGCTTGCCGTTTTCTTGGCAGACTTGGGTGCTGGTTAATTCGGTGAAATTTCCGTCAGCGGCCTGTTTAGGCTGGCTATCAACGGTTGCAGTAGCAGTTGTAGTTGCTTGGTTTGCTTGATCCGTTTCTTCCGGGGACTTTGTCAGATCGATGGGATCTTGAGGGAAAAGCATTTTTCCGTTAGCGGTTACGTAAGAGTTTATTTTTTGGCCTTGCATCTCAATGACGAATTTGTAAAGTCCGTTGACCGGTTCGTTCCCGACTTCGCCTGCCGAGGCTCGAGCGGTTTCAGTGGTGTAATATTTATTTATATAATCTATGGCCAGCTTGGTTGCGTCTTGAGCGGTCAGGTCCTGGGTAACGGCGGGAGCGGGCTTATTCTGATCCTTCCAAATATAGAATCCTAAGAGTCCCAAAGCGAGCACCAAAGCTGCCGCCAAGATGATGGTTGTCGTTTTGCAGTTGATCTTTTGGGTATTTTCGACGGCCTTTGACTGTATGTTTTTTTCGATGTTTACGCTTTCCGCGGAGGCGCTTTCAACGCTGCCGTTAGTTTGGTTTTCGTTTATGTTCTCCATATTGGTTTTTTCCATCCGCTTGCGCGAATGCGAAAATTGCTTATTATTTAATTATGCGGTAATTTTAACATTTTAAAAGCTTAAGTCAACCCTGTTAAATAGCGGTGCGCCGCTCCTGACCGTGGCCATTATTTAACAGAGTCAACCCCGTATAATTTTACACCGTTGAAGATATTTGCTTTATTCTGCGGTATTTTTCGGTTAGGCTGGAGAGCTATTTTTTGTGAACATTAATACGGGGTCAACCCCGTTAAATGCCGCCAGCGGGCAGCAATTTTGCCACGGCAAAATTATTTAACAGGGTAAACCAAAAGCCCCCTTTAGGGGGCCATGGCCGCTATAAACGTTCGGGATATTACCAATCCTTTCCGTACTCGCTTTCTTCCTCTTCTTCTACTTCCTCTTCATCGTCGTCGCTATCATCGAGATCTTCGTCCAAGTCGTCTTTGTCGTCGTCTTCATCCCAGTCGTCGTCTTTGTCGTTGCCGTCCGTGTCGTCGTTGTCACTGTTGAAATCGTCGGGATCTTCGTAGTTGCTTTTAGCGTCTTCCGCGAAGAATGGCAAAAATGAAATTTTTTCTTCGGAATTCATGATATTTTATATTTATTTCCCCCTGCGGATATTTCTAAGGGCAGGGGATTTTTTTAATTATTCCCCGGTACGGGGAA
>Ga0265297_10005082_pt1 | contig 20577 bp, 18 predicted proteins | sample Munlanlwell13791_FD_192502 | JGI IMG/M metagenome (GOLD analysis project Ga0265297, IMG submission 192502) | Leachate microbial communities from a municipal landfill in Southern Ontario, Canada - Leachate well 137-91 | ecosystem: Engineered > Solid waste > Landfill > Unclassified | place...
CAGCATCTACTCGCCTGACGGACAGCACATCCTCTTCAGCGTGTTCACCAAGGAGACCGGCTACAACCCGACGCTCTACATCGCCGACGGTACGGCGAACACGATGGGCGACAACATGGTCAATCTCGACCTGCAGACCTGGCCCGAGAAGTGCACGTTCGGTACGGGTACGACGCTCTACTGCGCGGTGCCGCAGTACCTCGAGCAGGGTACCGGTCTTTTCACCGACCTCTCGACGGCCATTCCCGATGACATCTACAAGATCGACCTGACGACCGGACAGAAGACGCGGATCGCCCGGCCGGTCGATTCCGACGGCGTCGACCAGTACAGCGCGACAAGCCTCAAGCTGTCGTCGGATGAGTCGATCCTGTATTTCTACGACCAGAAATCGGGGCAGATGCTGAAGATTCAACTCAGATGATATGCGTGTAGCACGCTACGCCGGATTCGCTGCGATCTTCCTCTTCCTTCTCGGGACACGGGCGACATTTGCGGAACCGATGGATTTTACGGTACCCGATCCGATCGACAACAAGTGTACGGCAGATCTGAAGCCCGGCGCTTGGATCGTGCACGGCGAGAATTTCAACTCGCAGTGCGCGGTTGATCTGGACCAATCCGAAGGCGGCGTGATCGTCGAATGTGAGTCGAATGATGCCGTATGCTGCAAACAAATGGACAGCAACGGTCATTATATGCCGGTCTGCAAGTGGTTCAATCAGCAGCCGGCGACGCCGACCGTCACCGGTACTGAAGTCACCGCCGAAAGAACGACCTATTTCGAGCCGAACGTGTCGCTCCCGACGTTGACCGGATCGCTTCAGATCAACGGCGAGCTTCTCGCGAAGTACCTCGGTGCGTTCTATGTGTACTTCATCGGCGTGATCGGTATCCTTGCGGTTGTTATGATCATATACGGCGGCTACCACTACATCGTATCGCTCGGCAATCCGCAACGTATGAACCAGGGCAAGGAGATCATTTCCGGCGCGCTCATCGGCCTCATGCTCGCTTTGGCCTCGTACCTGCTCCTGAACATCATCAATCCGGCGCTCGTCGACATCCGCGGTATCGTGCCTACCTACATCGCCCGGATCCTCCAAACCTACGAGTCGGGCGCATCATCGGAAAAAACCGTCAATATGAGCATCAATATCACGTCGTCCGGCCTCGTTGAGATCCAGTCAAAAGTGATGAAAAACGGATATGACGATCTCATCCGTACATACGCGGATGGGGACATGACGCTCGCATACCGCGCACTGACCGTGCTTATCATCGAATCGAGCGCGGATCCGGAAGCAATGAGTACGATTACAAATAAAAAGACCGGTGAAGTCACGCATGCGTATGGATTAATGCAGCTGCTGCCAGCGACCGCAAAACAGTACGGAGCGGACGCGAATAAACTGTTCGATCCCGAGACCAACATCAAGGCAGGCATGGCATACCTGAAGGTTTTGATAAAGAATCCCTGCCCTGACCCGGCCGGAAAACTTGCCCAGCAAAATGCCGTGGTATGCAACTACGGGGTCATTTGCACAAACACGGACTACCAGTATGTGTTCGCTGCCTATAACGGCGGGTATAAAGCGAATTTATGTAGTACGGGATGTCCGAAACAGACATGGTGGCAGTGCGAGAAGAATTCGGGCTACGCCGAGACCAGGATGTACGTGAAACGCGCGAACTTCGTCTATAACTGGTTGAAAACGAACAAGTTCTTCGGGTAGTGTATGGTGACGAAGACGGTATTCACGTGCAGCAACTGCGACGCGCAGTTTCCGAAGTGGCAGGGCAGGTGCCCCGAGTGCGGACAATGGGGTACCGTTGCCGAATCGGCGCCGGTGGCCGAGAACCGGCGTGCGGTCACCGGAAAACCGATGAGATCGGTCGCGTTTTCGGATGTGACCGGCGCGCAGGCCGAGCGGCTGGCGATCGGCATCGGCGAGGTTGACCGGGTGCTCGGGGGCGGGATCGTCCCCGGGTCGCTCATCCTGCTCGGCGGCGATCCCGGCATCGGGAAATCGACGCTGGTGCTGCAGATCGCCGCGGCCGTCGCCGCGCGCGGCGACGTGCTGTACGTTTCCGGCGAGGAGTCGGCCGCGCAGGTGAAGCTACGGCTCGACCGCCTGACGCCGCACGGCGGGAAGATCAGGTTCCTCGGCGAGACCAACGTCGAGACCATCGTCGCGACCGTCGACCACGAGGAACCGGCAATGGTCGTCGTGGATTCGATACAGACCATGTACTGGCCGCACATCCCGAGCGAGTCGGGAAGCGTGAACCAGGTACGAGCTTGCACCGTGAAGCTCCTCGAGGCGGCGAAGCGGAGCAACAGCGCGATCTTCGTCATCGGCCACGTGACGAAGGAGGGCGCGGTCGCCGGACCGAAAACGCTCGAGCACCTCGTCGACACCGTGCTCTACCTCGAGGGCGACCAGTACCATGCGTACCGGATATTACGGAGCGTGAAGAACCGGTTCGGTTCGACGAACGAGGTCGGCGTGTTCGACATGCGCGATACGGGACTGGTCGAAGTGAAGAACCCCTCCGAGGTCTTCCTCGCCGAGCGGCAGTTCGGACCAGGGTCGTGCGTGACCGCCATCATGGAGGGCTCGCGACCGTTCCTCGTCGAGGTGCAGGCGCTCGTCAATCAGACCGTGTTCGGCATGCCGCGGCGGACCGGCTCCGGCGTCGAGTTCAACCGGCTGCAGCTGCTGCTCGCCGTGCTCGCGAAACGCGCGGGGCTGAAGCTCGCGACGCAGGACGTGTTCGTGAACGTCGTCGGCGGCATACGGGTGAACGAACCGGCTGCGGATTTCGCGGTTTCATTGGCGATCGCTTCGGCGATGCTCGGGAAAACGGTCGGGAAGGACCTTGTCGCGATCGGCGAGGTGGGTCTCGGCGGCGAGATCAGGTCAGTGTCGCAGATGGAGCTGCGGCTCGCCGAAGCGGAAAAGCTCGGGTTCAAGCACGCAGTCATCGCAGCGCAGGCGAAACTGCACGGAAAACCGAAGATCGACGTCCTGCGGGTCGCGACCCTGGCGGACGCTATGAAGGAACTGTTCGGTAGATAGCGCGACAAAACGAAACAGGAGGCGTCAGTTCGGGATCGGGATGTATTCCGTTCCTTCGTTGACGCCTCCGTGGAGCACCTCCTCTAGTACGGCAACGCCGTTCCTTCCGCGCGGAGTCGCCGCCCGCGGCTGCTACGGGGGGAATCCCCGAAGCTTAACCCGTGAGGGGACGACGCGTAGATGCGCCTGCCGGGAGCGGCGGGCGGCTTCACGCTGTGCGGATCGAGCTTCTCCAGAACCGTCTGGCATCCGACGCACGTGCGATCGAGCTTGAGCTCGACCCGCGCGGGAGAGATCGCCGTGCGGCAGCGGAGACAGCACGTGTTGCCGTCGATGATGAGCAGATCCAGCGTACGGAGTGCTTCGATTCCCCGGGTTGCGACCAGGTTGTCGATGGCACCGTTGACTACCATCTGTTCAGCAGCGGACATCGCGACCTACCTTCCGTGGTGGTTGTTGTTGCCGATGACGTGGTCACCATGGTGCTATCCCGGTTCTTTGGTATGCGCTAATGTCTCCTTTGCGTGGGGAGTTTCGAGGGGTGCGGTACTGACAAAGAGCGGGTCAGGGACGGGCAGCAAGAGAACGCCTTGCTGAAGGGCGTTTCGCAGCGCTACAGTGTCTGCCGTGTCCGCAACGTTGCCGTTGCCGCCCCTGACCGATTTCAGGCATATTAATAATACACCACACCATACCGGTATGCCGTAGTTTTGTCAACCCAGCACCGCTGTATCAAGCTGTCATAACCCGATAGTTTTTTAAAACGATGAAGTGGTGCCGGGTCAATCCTTATTCGGGATGGACCGTTTGGAACGAGGCATCGCTTTTTCTCTTGAGCAGCGGGAATCCTGTCAATTCAGCGTCTTTTTTGATGAGTGATTCGGCGACCTTACGGACGCGTTCCATGAGGTCGAGATCGGTGAGCGATACCATCCTGAACTGCGGTAGTCCTGATTGTCGGATGCCGTAGAGATCGCCCGGGCCGCGGAGCTTCAAGTCCTCCTCGGCGAGCGCGAATCCGTCGGTAGTGCGTTCGAGCACGGACAGGCGGGCTATAGCCGATGGATTCTCGCTGTCCGTCATGAGGATACACTCCGACGGCATGCTGCCCCTGCCGACGCGGCCGCGGAGCTGATGGAGCTGCGCGAGGCCGAACCGTTCGGCGCCCTCGATGAGCATGACCGTCGCATTCGGTACATCGACGCCGACCTCGACGACCGGGGTCGTGACGAGCGCGTCGATCGAGCGTTTTCGAAACTCGTCGAGTATGCGGTGTTTTTCCTTGGCCGGGAGCTTCCCATGGAGCAAGCCGCAGCGGAGCGTGGAGAGCGGTCCGCGGGACAGTCGTTCGAACTCGGCCGTTGCAGCGGCAACGCCGAACTCGTCCGACTCCTCAATCAACGGACAGACGATAAACGACTGTTCGTTGTTACGGCAACGTTCGAGGATGGTCTTCCAGACGGTGTCATCTGACGAAGCGGTAACGCGCGTGGCAACCGGAATACGGCCGGAGGGGAGCTGCCGGATGAACGACGGCCGCAGGCCGCCGTAGAGCGCGAGCGCGAGCGTCCGTGGGATCGGCGTGGCGGTCATCGACAGGAGGTGCGGTACGGTGACGGCGTTCTTCCTGCGGAGCGCATGGCGCTGCTCGACGCCGAAACGGTGCTGCTCGTCGACGACGACGAGCGCGAGCTTCGGCAGCGCGACCTTCTCGTTGAGGATAGCGTGGGTGCCTATGAGTATGGAGATGTCGTTGTCCGACAATGATGACAGGAGCTGTTTCTTCGTAACCGTACCCGTATCGGAACGTTCACGCTGCGTACCGGTCATCAGGGCAACGGGGATTTTTCCTGCATACAGCTGAACCAGGGTGTCATAGTGCTGCCGGGCGAGGATGTCAGTCGGGGCGAGGAGCGCTCCCTGGAATCCGCTCCGGGCGACGCTCTCGAGCGCTATTGCTGCAACGACCGTTTTTCCGGAGCCGACATCGCCCTCAAGCAGACGTCGCATGGGATGCCGTTGCGTCATGTCCTTAAGGATCTCCCATGCTGCGCGGCGCTGGTCATCGGTGAGCGTGTACGGAAGGGATGCTACGAACGTACGAACGCGTTGTTCGGAAAACGGAATGTGATATGCGGAAGAAGAGCCAGATACCGAATCAAGACGAAGCGTGGCGAGCAGGAACGGCAGCAGCTCGTCGAACTTGAGTCGTTCCCGCGCAGCGGCGAGCTTTTGCGGCGTGGTCGGAAAATGTATCTGCGAAACGGCCGAGGCGAGCGGTACGAGCCGTTCGGACGACCGCACCTCGACCGGAAGCCAGTCGGGTATCTTCGCGGCCAACGGAAGCGCCGCGGTGATGAGCGACCTGATCTGGCGCTGCGTGAGGCCTGCGGTCGCCCGGTAGACCGGAAGGATCCTTCCGGCAAGCAGCCGTTTTTGGCCGACTTTCTCGATGAGCGGCGACTGCATCTGCGGTCCGTATGCGCCGTTCACGAGTCTGCCGACGAGAAACACGTCGTCGCCCTGTTTGAAACTGGTGGCGAGGTAGGGTTGGTTGAACCAGACGACCTTGACCGTGCCGGTCCGGTCCGCAACGAGCCCTTCCGTGAGGCTCATGCGTCGCCGTCGGTAGCCCCTCCGCGATGTGACGAGCTGGAGCCGTCCGCGGATGACCGAGGTCACGTCGGTGTGGAGTTTTGAAATCGGAGTAACGCGACGCAGGTCCTCGTGTCTGATCGGGAAATACGAGAGCAGGTCGATGACCCGGGTGATCCCGAGTTTCGCAAGCTTTTTCGCGGTTGCGGGGCCGATTCCGTGCACGTCGGCTATCGGACTAGTGAGCGAAGACATATACGGAGTGTACTAAAAAAACAGTGTTTCAGGAACCATCCGGCGGTACCGATGCTTATCGTGCTGCGCGGTGGAGTTGACGGTAGCGTTGTCCGATGTCACGCGCGTTCTTGAGCGCCGATCCGACGATGATGCGGTCGGCACCGGCAGCAACAGCAAGTGGAATGGTGTTCTTGTCCATACCGCCGTCAACGGTGATGTGTTTTCGCGGGTATCGACGTCGGAGCGTTCGAACCGTAGCAAGCTGTTGCTGTATGAACGCATTTCCCTGCCGTCCCGGTTGTATGGTCATCACTTGGAACCCGTTGACGGACGGAACGTAGGGACGGAGCGACGCGAGTGATGTTCCCCGCCTGATCGCCATGGTGATGTCGATGGAATCGCGTACGTTATGTACGGCATCAGGCGTCACGCCGCGCGATTCGACGTGGAGCACGAAACGCCGTATGCCTATGGTTAGGCACGCGTTGATCCACGGGATCGGTTCGTCGACCATGAGGTGCGCCGTGGTGCGCGACGGAACCCGCAGTGTAACGATACCGTCCGAACCGAAGGATTTAGCATGCACGAACCTGCCGTCCATGAGGTCGAGCTCGATCTCGATCCGATGACGACGAAGTGCGTCAATGCGTCGCTGCGCGGTAGCAACCGTCCGTTCGAGCACGGAAGCGACGATCCTAGTGCGCGGCATGTTCGATGCTTGCGATCTGCCTAAGTCTCCGGGTGTCGCGTGCCGTTGCGCGGTACTTCGTATCGAGCCAGGCCGATACGATGGCCCAGGCCTTCCGTCCCGTGACACGTTCCGCGGGCAGCGCGATGACATTCGTGTTGTCGTCACGTCGTGACCTTTTCGCCAGCCAGACATCCGCAGCGACGACCGAGCGTACGCCCCTGGTCTTGTTGGCGACGATGTCGACGCCGACGCCGACCGGCAGAGGACGATACCGCGATGCCGGGAGCTCTTCGCGACCGCTTTGGCGACGGCACGGGCGAACGCAGGATAGTCATCATGCGGATTGAGCATGTCTGCACCGCAATCGACGAAGCGGATGCGTTCTTTCGTAAGTCGCTTTTTCAGCGACTCCTTTAACCGGTATCCGCCGTGGTCCGCACCGAGGTAGATCATCGTTGTAATTTTTTTGCCAGATGAAAAGCACCGTACAGCCCGCCGATGTCCCCGAGTGTGCCTTTGACGACCTTCGGCGAAGGGTAGAACCCTTCAAGGTTGCGCTGCAGCAAACGACGGACCTCGGCCACGTCGATGCCGACCTTCTTGAACATGGAACCGCCCAGGATGATGACATCCGGCGACCACATGACCGCCACGTTCACGAGACCGTATGCGAGGAGCTCCGCCTGGCGTTTCCATACCGCAGGCGACGTGATGTCGCGTGGGTGACGGCCGTGCTGATTCATGATCGCGGTGCCCGAAACCATGCTTTCCAGGATTCCGCGTACGCGCGTGGTGTGGTAACGGGGTCCCTGCGGATCGGTCACCATGTGACCCGGCTCGAAACCGTACGTGACGGCATCGAGATGCCTGTCGACGATTCGCGTACCGCCGACGCCCGTACTTACGGTGATGTAGGCGACGATGCGGTATGGTTTTCCGGGGCCGTACACTGCTTCACCGAGCCCGACGATATCGGCATCGTTCTCGATCATCACGGGAACACGGAATGCGGTCGTCAGTATTTTTTTGATCGGTTTTCCGACCCACTGCGAAACATGCGGAGAATTGATGAGCGTATCGCGTTTTTTTGAAAGCGTACCGGCGAGGCCGCCGATGACGCGGGTGATTCGTTTTCCTTTGGAGAGTGCATGTGCATGCGAAATCAGGGCGTGGATGCCATCAGGGAAAAATTTCGGCGTCGGTATTATGACGGCATTCTTGAAATCGCCGACACGGGATGCGACCACGATGCGCATGTTCGTGCCGCCGACGTCGAACAGCAGGGCGTTCATATGATTTTCTTCAGTGTGGAAATGATGGCGGCCGCGTCGATCCGATGCGCATGAAGCAGCTGCGCAGGGGTCGCGCTATGCGGGATCCCGTGGACCGCGAGCGAGGTCACGGTTCCGGCGAGGGACCCGAGTCCGCTTCTGACCGCATCGGCAAGGCCGCCCTCGGGCCGGTGGTCCTCGACGACGACGAGGTGCTTCGTCTGGCGCGCCGCTTTCTTGAGCGTCGCCGCGTCGATCGGTTTTATGCTATAGCAGTCGATGACCCGCACGTTGACGCGGCGCTTCTGCAGCTCCTCCGCAGCTTTAAGCGCTTCGTTCAGCGTGACGCCAGCTGCGACGATTGTTGCTTTGTCGTTGCGGGATGACCGGTGTGTGATACTGCCGCCGACAGTAAACGGTGTCGAGTTGGCATACAGGATCGGCGCTGTATTTCGTCCCGCGCGCAGGTAGACAATACCCTTGGCCGAAAGCGCACGATCAGTCAGCTTTTCTGCTGATACTGCGTCGGCCGGATACAGCACGGTGCTTCCTTCGAGCGATCTGAACATGGTCAAGTCCTCGAGCCCCATCTGCGACGCGCCGTCCTGGCCGATCGACACGCCGGCATGCGTACCGATGAACACCTGGTGCGTTCCGGCGAATTGCGCCATGCGGATCTGGTCGTGCGCGCGCGACAGGAACGCGGCGAAGGTCGCCGCGGCCGGCAGCTTCCCGCGGGAAGCAAGTCCGCCTGCAATACCGGCCATGTTCTGCTCCGCGATATACGTTTCGATGAACCGCTTCGGATACTTCGTATGGAACAATGCCGTGTACGTTGAATTCTCGACCTCGCCGTCGAGGACGATGAGGTTGGGGTATTTCGGGGCGAGCCGCGTGAGCGCTGCGCCGATTGCCTGCCGCGTCGAGATCATATCAGCCTTCTGGTAGGCAACGGCAGCGACGGGTTTTTTTGCGAGCAGCAACGGCTTGGCCGTACGTGGTCGGGCAATGGGCATGCGATGTCCTTCGTTGATCGGACCGAGCTCCTTCAGCGCCCGGGCGAGGTCCCGTCCGAACAGCGGTTTTCCGTGCCAACCGTTCCTGTTCTCGATGAACGGAACGCCCCTACCCTTGATGGTCTTCGCGATGATCATCGTCGGCGTGCCCTTGATCGCACGTGCGGTACGGTACGCCGCGGAGATCGCGCGCAGATCGTGGCCGTCGACGATGATCGTTTTCCAACCGAAGCTCTCGACGCGTCGTGCGAAGAGCGCGCAATTGTGGCCGACCATCGTCAGGCCGCGCTGACCGAGCCGGTTCACGTCGAGAATCGCAGTCAGGTTGTCGAGCCGTTCGTACGCCGCGAATTGGATCGCTTCCCAGATCGATCCTTCCGCCATTTCGCTGTCGCCGAGGAGCACGTACGTCCGGAACGGCAATCGATCCATCCGCGCACTCAAGGCGATGCCGATGCCGGCCGAGAGCCCCTGGCCGAGCGAACCGGTCGGCACCTCGGTGTAGGGGAACTCCGGCATGGGATGGCCTTCGAGCATGCTCGTGCGTGATCGGAGTCGCATGAGTTCGCGGCGCGCGACGGTTCCTGCGGCCACATAGAGCGCGTACAGCAACGGCGCGGCGTGGCCTTTCGAAAAGATCAACCGGTCGTTGTTCCGGTATCGAGGATGACGCAGGTCAGTCCTGAAGTGACCATCGAACAGGAGTGCGGTCGTGAGTTCAACCGCCGAGAGCGACGACGACGGATGTCCTGAACCGGCCTTCGCAGTCGAGGCCAGAATATCGCGCCGTATGCGACGTGCGACGGGCTCGAGGCGATGCGGTTTTGTTTCACGTCCCATGGTGCCAGTGTACCACGTAAAAAGACGCGGGAAAAGCCCATATCGTGAGGGAAATCAACAAACCGCGGCGGCCATACGGCCGCCGCAGAGGAGGTATCGGGATGCACGATATCATGCAGTCGGTGCGCTGCTCTCGTCTTGTTCGCCCTGCGGTACCTCGCTGCGGTCGATCAATTGATATGTAAAGAATGCACGACCGATGGTATCCTTCGTTTTGCTCAAGTCAACGGAAACGTTCCGGAGAGACATCGCATACCCGGCGAGTGGTCGCTCGTCCGGTTCATGGCGCCCGAGCGAAAGCGAAGGAAGGACCGCACGGAACACCTCGGGGTTGTCTTCAAACGGAATATCAGTGTACATGTGGAAGTCCTGGTTTTCCCATGTAACCTTGTCCGCCGGATCATTACTGACCTCGAGGGTCACTGTATGGCCATCGAACTCGAATGTCTTTTGTATTTTCTCATGGCCTTGCTTTTGTTTTAGTTCAGTACGCGCCTCCTCAAGGAGTGCCGCGTATGTTTCCTCGGCAGGCCGTTTGATGTTGAGCTCATGGAATTCAGCGGATCCCCAATATGGTACGTTTTCCTTCGGCCCCTCATTTTTTCCGACGCGGATGTTGGTGAGCGTTGTTTCGCCGAAACCAGGGATTTCAACGGTTTTTGTTGCATCCCGAACCATGATGCTCTCATACTGTTTCTGCTCCTCTTTGTTCCAGCCGCGACGTACCTCGGCATGAAAAGAACCAACCTCGCGCCGGAGGATGAGGTGTGCCTCCGGTGATTTCTCGGCTTCTCGTTGAAGGTTCGCTATTTTTTCCTCGGGAGTATTGCCCTCAACATTGGTGATGTCAATCGGTTTCCCGTTGATCCGTTCGACCTGCTCGAGGGGTACTGCCGCTCCTGAAGAGTAAGAGCGCTCATCGAGCGAATCAAGCGTATTCTTTGCATCGGGCGTTCCGGCCTCGGGTGTTTCGCGAGTAATGCGATCGTGTGATAGGTCGTCCATAGGATGAAATGGATTATTGTTTCAACGATTCAGTATATGGCATTTTTCATGATGTGTCAAGATATCGTCGAGGACATTTTGAGTCGGGCTTGATTGAATCGCACATTATTGGTATCATGCTCCCGCGTGAGTCGTTTGATTATTCTCCCCGCCTGGGCGCTCGTAGCTCAGTTGGATAGAGCATCAGCTTGCGGAGCTGGGGGTCGGAGGTTCAAATCCTCCCGAGCGCACCAGGCGGGGAGAATATTGTGAAGATACAAACGCCCATAATCCCGCACTGCTGTGCGGGTGTGGGATACGTATGCCGCGTCATTCAATAGGTCGCTACTCTTCCTCGTTGTTTATGTGAACGACATAAGAACCATCACGCTCTTTCCTGATGGTGTAGATATTTCCGGCATGCGTAAATAGTGAGCTGCCTTTGTGCTTTGCCTCAAAGCAAACACGCTCGACAAGCGTATGGCTTGTTTCCTTCAAAAAAGCAATGACATCCGGTGTCCCCCGGATCTTATGCACAATGACATACTCCGCTTCAGAGGCTGCAATGCCTTTTTTGGGCTGACGTTGCATGAAAAAAGCTGAATATATATTCAATATATCACCATGGTAACGATTGGGCAATATACGATGGCCACGGAAAGACGGTCGGCAAGGAAGTCCGTGTAGATGAACATGAACATCAGGAAACCACAAAACAAACCGAGCAACATGCTATGTGTCGATCGTTATGTTCCGGAAATGTTCGCATCGGGTGCCACGTGCGCCCCCCGAACAACGCGTGTCAGATCCTGAACAGCCGGCCGAACGCGTCCGAGGATGACTCTTCTTCCTTTTCGAGGTCTTCCGTCATGAACCGTTTCAGCTGTTTCCTTATGGCGACAGGATCCGCGTCCTCAAGCGCGATACTAAGAATGGGGCGTATCGATGACTTGAAGCTTAGATAGAGCGTTTTTGCCGGGGGTTTATAGATGATCCAGAATTGTCGGAGGTCGTCGTAGGAGTAGAAATCTTTGCCGACCCCGACGCCGTCCTCGGTGACCGTAACAGCGAGCATGGCGGGTTTCTGGCGCGAACGATAGAAGAACAGTGCCCAAGCGATCACGATGATGAAGGCGAACAGGGGATTGCTCGACAGGATGGCGAACACCAGAAGGCCTCCGCCGATAATACTCATCCAAACATACCAAGCGCGCGTGTAGCGGTACTTCGGTATCTCCGGGAACTTCCAGGTGACGAGCGCCACGCCGTGTTTCTTGTCGTTTTGGTCGTTTGTTGCCATAGGATTCCTCCGTATGGGTATTGTACCATTCTATTGGCGGAGGCGGTAGGATTCGAACCTACGAGACCCTTGCGGGTCTAACGGTTTTCAAGACCGTCGCCATAGACCACTCGGCCACGCCTCCTAGGTTATTTCCGGCGAACCTGGTTGTTTTCCGGATTCGTATGGTTGTACTTTCGAAGGATATCCTTCGCGACCATGTTGAATGCGTCCTCGATGTCGACACCGAGCTGGTTTGAGAGCCGGCAGAGCGCGAAGAAGAGATCGCCGACACCATCCTTGAAGATCGAGGCGTGCTTCCTGGTGAACGCGATACGCTCCTTCTCGGATTTATAGCGCAGGTGCTGCGGCATCTCGATCAGCTCCTCATGGAGGTGGTCGAACTTGTCGACGTTCGGGATGTCCTTCCAGCGGTTCCGCCGAGCGAAGTCCTTGACGAGCGATTGGGCTTCCCGCATCGATGTGATCCGTCGTTGCATAATGTCTGGTCGTTATGGTGATGGGCGCAGAGCGGAGAGGGAGAGATTCGAACTCTCGATACGGGTTTAACCCCGTATAACAGGTTAGCAACCTGCCGCCTTCAGCCACTCGGCCACCTCTCCGCTCTGCGCCCCTTGGATACAGGTGTGCTATCCCTTCGCAATGGTAAGTGCGGTGACGCGTTCCATGCCCGCGGAACGGAGCACGCCGGCCACCTCAGAGATCGTCGCGCCGGTCGTGAACACGTCGTCGATGATTATACCATGTTTCGGCACGTTCGCAACGCCGCGCACGAGCGTGAACGCGTGGGCGACGTTGGTAGCCCGTTCACGTTCGTGAAGCGTGACCTGCGGTTTGGTGTTCTTGGAGCGGACGATTGGCTCGATCACCGGAAGACGGAGCACGGTCGCGGCACTATCCGCGATGAGTCGCGCCTGGTTGAAGCCGCGTTTCCGTTCGCGGTTCTTGTGGAGCGGTACGGGTACGATGCAATCGGCCATGATGACGTCTTGTGCGAGTCTGCCCAGCGCGGTTCCGAGCGTTGCGCTCAAAACCCGCCCGCCGGAATACTTCAGCTGCTGGATGGTCCGTTTGAGCGCTTCATTGGTATCGTACGCGCCGATGCAAAGCAACCGGTCAACATTCCTGATAGGTGCGGTGCAGTCGACGGACGGGCCGCATTTCGAAAGGCACGCTGTGCACAACCAACTACCGTCAGCGCCGCAGTTGCGGCAGGACGGTGGAAAGAGCAGATCGAGAAACGCCTGATAGAGACGGATAATCATCGGTGGCTCCTGTGCGCCACCGTGTCCCCAGACAGCTTACTTCTTCACTGAATTTTTTTCAAGTACGATCGTGTCGCCCTTCGCGGCTACCTTGAAAGAGGTGCCTGGCTTTGCGGCGCCGAGGATCAGTTTTTCGGCGAGCGGGCTTTCGACCTCGTCCTGCAGGACCCGACGGATCGCGCGCGCTCCCTGGTCGGGACTAAACCCCTTCCTGGCGACCAGCTTACGGGCGTTTGGGGTGAGTTCGATCTTCACGCGCTGACGCTTGACGCGCTCGACGATCTCCCTGAACTGGAGGTCGACGATTCTCTCGACGGCCTTCAGGTTGAGCGGCCTGAATACGATGATCTTGTCGATGCGGTTCAGGAACTCCGGCCTGAACTCACGCTCGAGCTCCTTCAGCTGCACGGCTTTGACCTCGTCATATTTTTCGTCGAGCACCGCTTGCGGTCCGTCCTGGTCGCTTCCGAAGCCGATCGCCGCCGCGCGGTTGAAGTTCGGCAGGCCGATGTTCGAGGTCATGATGATGATCGTGTTCTTGAAGTTGACGGTTTTGCCGGTCGCGTCGGAGATGTGGCCGTCGTCGAGTATCTGGAGGAGGATGTTGAACACGTCGGGGTGTGCCTTCTCGATCTCGTCGAAGAGTACGACCGAGTATGGCCGGTGCTTCACGGCGTCGGTGAACTTGTTCCCCTCGCGGTACCCGACGTAGCCGGCGGGTGCGCCGATGAGCTTCGAGACGTTGAAGCTCTCGCCGAACTCGGACATGTCGATGCGGATGAGCGACTTCTCGTCACCGTAGATCGTCCGCGCAATCTCCTTCGCGGTTTCGGTCTTGCCGACGCCGGAGGGTCCGAGGAAGATGAACGAGCCGATCGGACGGTTCGGGTTCGAGAGCCCCGCGCGGGAGCGGCGGATCGAGTCGGCGATCGAGCGGATTGCCTCGTCCTGGCCGACGATGTGCGCGGTGAGCAGCTGCTCGAGGCTCATGAGCCGGTCGCGTTCGGCCTTCACGATGTCGGCGAGCGGGATGCCGGTGATCCGCGATACGACCTCGGCGATCTCCTTCGCGCCGATCGAACCGAGGCTTTGCGGCAGCGCGCGCGATTCCTGCTCGCGGAGCTTCGCGAGCTTCGCTTCGAGCGCCGATTCCTGCTGCTTGAACGCGAGCGCGTGGTCGAAGTCCTCGCCGGTCACCGCCTGGTGCTTCTTCTGCCGGAGTGCGATGAGCTCGTCATCGAGCAGGCGGATCCTCTTCGTCTGGTTCGTTCCCTTCGCCTCGACCTTCACCTTCGACGACGCCTCGTCGATGAGATCGATCGCCTTGTCGGGGAGGTACTTGTCCTGCACGTAGCGCTCGGAAAGCTCGACGGCCGCCTGGATCGCCTCTTCGGTAATCCCGACGTGGTGGTACTTTTCGTAGTTCGTCCGGATGCCCTTGAGTATCTGTACCGTCTCATCGGGCGTCGGTTCCGAGACGATGATCGGCTGGAAACGGCGTTCGAGCGCCGCATCACCCTCGATGTGCTTCTTGTATTCGTCGAGCGTGGTCGCGCCGATGACGCGGATGCTGCCCTTCGCGAGCGCCGGTTTCAGGATGTTCGCGGCGTCCATCGAACCCGAGGCGGATCCCGCCCCGACGATCGTGTGCAGCTCGTCGATGAACAGGATGATGTTCGGGTCGGCCTTGAGTTCGTCGATGATCTGCTTCAGGCGCGATTCGAACTCGCCGCGGTAGATCGTACCGGCGACGACCATGGCGAGGTCGAGCGTCATCAGCCGCTTGTTGAGGAGCGCATCGGGCACCTCGCGCTTCATGATCTTCTTCGCAAGGCCTTCGACGATCGCGGTCTTGCCGACGCCCGGGTCGCCGATGAGGACGGGGTTGTTCTTCGTCCGTCGGGAAACGATGTGGATAAGGCGCTCGATCTCCTTTTCACGGCCGATCACCGGATCGATCTTCTTCTGGAGTGATGCGTTCGTGAGGTCGGTCGTGAAGAACTCGAGGGCGGATCCCTTCTGCCGTTCCCTCGTGGTAGCGGCGCCGGACGGGGGAACGCCGGCGGGCTCGGCGTCGCGCATGCTCTCGAAGAATCCCGAGATGTCCGGGAACTTCGAGGTCGATCGCAGGACGAGCTGCAGGTGGCGTTTTGTCTCCTGGGGATCGATCTTGTGGTCCGTGATGACCTTATCGATGGTCGCATCATTGATCTCAAGGATGCCCCAGAGTAGGTGTTCCGTACCGACGTATTTGTGCTCGAACTGGCCCGCGACGAGCACCGCCTTCTCGAGCGCCCGTTTCGCAGGCAACGAGAACCGGAGGTCGCCGACGGTCAGCGGGACCGCAGCAGGCGCGGCGTCGTTGCGTTCGCGGATATCGTTCTTGAGCTTGGCGACGTCAAAGCCTGACCGGGTGAGTATCTCGAACGCGATGCCGCCCTTCGCTTCGGCGAGGCCGTAGAGGAGGTGTTCGGGGTTGATGGAGCGGTTGCCGAACTCGATCGCCAATGCTGCCGCATGCTGCAGCGTATGTTTCAGGTGGGACGTGAATTTGTTGAGGATGTCGGGTTGCATGTCTAATTTCATGGGATTCAACGTAAGGTACTACACCAGTGCGGAGGGTATTGTAGCACAGTCGACGTGGAGGACCATAAATGACGCCACACGCACGGCGGCATGTCAAACACGCGTCTTAGGCGTTCATGGCCTTGAGTGCGGCGATGCGTTCCTCGATCGGCGGGTGCGTCATGAACAGCTTCGAGAACGACCGCTTGCCGCTCCCGAAGGGATTGGCGAAGAACATGTGCGCGGTCGCGTTGTTGGCGCGGGCCATCGGCCGGGTGTTGTACTGCTGGATCTTCTGGAGCGCGCGCATGAGCCCCTCGGGGTAGCGCGTGAGGAGTGCGCCCGACGCGTCGGCGAGCGATTCGCGTTTCCGTGATACCGCGAACTGCACGAGGGTGGCGATGATGGGCGAAAGAATCAGGAGCACGATGCCGACGATCGCAAGGACGCTCCCGGCGTTGCCGCGGTCGTCCCTGCTGCGGCCGCCGAACCGTCCGGCGTAGAAGAACCACCGCGTCATGAGCGCGACGACGTTCACGAGCATGAGGACGAGCATCATGTACCGTATGTCGTAGTTTTTCACATGCGAGAGTTCGTGTGCGATGACGCCCTCGAGCTCCTGCTTGTCGAGGAGCTCAAGTGCGCCGGTTGTGACGGCGACCGAGGCATGCTTCGGGTCGCGACCGGTCGCGAACGCATTGATGGCCTGGTCGGGGATGAGGTATACCTTCGGCATGGGCATGCCGTCGGCGATGCACAGGTTCTCGACGATATGGAACAGGTATTCCTGCTGGTCGTGCGAGAGCGGTCCCTGCGCGCCTGACGTCATGAGCGCGACCTTGTCGCCGGAATAGTACCCGATGAGCGTCATGACGAACGCGACCACGAGCGCAAGCACGAGTCCGCCGTTGCCGTAGTCAGTCACCTCGCCGATCACCCAGCCGATGAGCGCCACGAACGCCACGAAGAAGACGACGAGCACGATGCTCTTCGTCTTGTTCCGTGCGATGAAATCGTAGGTGGTCGCCATGGCTGCAACATTTGACAATTGATCCCGTTAGAGAGTTCTATATATTGGGTGTATTGGTATCTTTGTTATACCGCTTTTTCAAGCCACTCTCTAACGGGATTGACAGGTGACGGATGAACCCGTCAGATGTCAAGAGTCAATAGTCTCTTGTTCCGCTAAAATTTTACTGCGACCGGCTGCTTGTCCGCCTCATTCTCGACCTGGAAGAACTCGCGGCTCTTGAAACCGAACATCGAAGCGAGCAGGTTCGTCGGGAATGTCTGGATCGCGGTGTTCAGATCGCGGACGTTGCCGTTGTAGAACCGGCGAGCGGCCTGGATCTTGTCCTCGGTGTCGGTCAGCTCGTCCTGGAGCTTCGTGAAATTGGCGCTCGCCTTGAGGTCGGGATACGCCTCGGCGATCGCGAAGATCGATTTCAACGACTGCGTCAGCGCGTTCTCCGCCTGTCCCTTGTCGGTCATTGATTGTGCGCCGATGGCGGCTGCCCGTGCCTTCGTCACGTTCTCGAACGCCTGTCGCTCGTGCGTCGCGTATCCTTTCACGGTCTCGACGAGGTTCGGAATGAGGTCGTGACGTCGCTTGAGCTGCACGTCGATGTCCGACCATGATTCGTCCGTACGGTTCCGCAGGCCGACAAGTCGGTTGTAGATGCCCGCGATGATGGCGAGCAGCACGACGATGGCTGCCAATACGATCCAGAAGATGCTCATACGTGGTTCCTTTCGTTAGTAGCGGTTATGAAGGGAGAATGTCGATCTCAAGCGCGGTGAGCGGCGAGGTCGAGCCGATTGTTTCCTTGGTGCGGACCTGGACGTGGACGTCCGTCATGAGCGCCGAGGTATCTGATGCCGTCTGCAGCACCTCGGACGAACCCTGGGCGTATGAATATGTTTTAATGGTTGTTTGGTTCGTATAGTTTACGATGAGCGTTTTCGTCGTGGGCGTACCGTTCGTGATGACGACCGTGGCGACGATCATCTGGTGTTGCCCCCGCACCGACTGGATGGTGCCGGTGAACGATCCGGCACCCGATACCGTGTCAGGCAATGTGGCAGCGGCTGTAGCCGCGTTTGTTCTGGTCGTATCTCCCGTGCTGGATATTGCCGAACGTCGGGAATAGACGAAGGTGTAGATGCTTAGTGCGAGCAGTACCGCGGTGAGCAGGATGACGATGGCTGAAAGACGGTGATTTCCTGCTGTCGGGCCTTGTTTTACCATGTACTTCAAGATAGTTGACTTTTTTATTGGATTATTTTGTATTCATGCTGAATAAATCATCGACTAATTCGTCTTGTCATGGTAGTATAAACGGGAAATCCAATGCGGTCAAAAGGTACCGCATCAAAATTACTACACAGACGTGCGTTTTTCCTATCATCGCATACATCGGAGGTGGCTGACGGTGGCTGGCGTCCTTGTACTGGCCGCTTTTCTGTATACCGTATCATCCCGCATCGGAAGCGCATCGACATGGAGCAGCATCAATACGTGCGGTATGCCGTCGAATTCGGCGGTTTGCCAGGTGGGTTCCGCAATCAACACCTCCGGCTCGATCCAGACGAAGACCGGCCCCCTGACGTTCAGCAATGGTCTCATTGTCAGCAATCCGTATACGCATACCTGCGACGTCGATTCGTCGGTGCCCTGCAGCATCGACGCGGACTGCATCGAGGTCGGCGCCGGGTCATCCTGCACCGCACCGGCGAAGATCGTCGTCAACGGAACATTCAATTGGACGAATGTAACCGATCCGAACGTAGCGACACGAACGACGCATCTCACGTCATGGGATATCTCAACGACCTCAAATCTGTACGTCGACCTTTTTACCGAAGCGAGCCATGTCGTCCGTGAGGGATATATGGCCGTCAAAAACCAGGCTGACCCCGTTACGGCCGGAGCAACCGCGACGATCAACGTAGTCGCCGCCGCCCCATCGACCGGCCAGCCATCGTATGCCGTAACGGCGTTGGATAACATTTCGAGCCAGGTTTCGTACGCGGTCCTTGCGAAGGCGGGGGACAACGATGCAAAGAGCGTTGCATTGCGTGCGATAGCGCCGAAGTCCGGCAAGCTGTCATGGGCGGCGTATTTTCGCGGCAATGTGTCGGTTGAGCAGCCGTTCAGCGTCGTCATGGGAGGCGCCGGCGACCTCAATCCGAACGTCACCGCCTCGCTCTGTCTCGGCGGGTATGATGCAGCACATCCGCGCGTCTGCTATTCGCAGTGGCCAGCTGAAGGCGCCGGCGACGCCGAATGGTACGATACGGGGGGATATTTGCAGCAGAAGACCACCAGCCTGAATTTTGCGGTCGGCGGTGATGACAGTTCCGCGCCGTTCTACCTTGCGGTACAACCTGACTCCGCAGCCGATCTCGTCGTGAACGGCACCGGCCAGAGTCAGACGCTTACCATCAACTGACGATGCGACGGACATCCGCCATCATCGCCGTTCTCCTGACCGCCGCTGCCGTCGCGGGTATGCGCGCGTCTGCGGCGACATGGGTTTCGCCGGTGGCGCCGCAACCGGGAGGAAATGTCGCGCCTTCGCTGAACACCTCGTCGATTGCGCAGACGAAACAGGGCGGGATCGTGGTCAGCGGCTACCCGGTGAATGCCGAGGGATTCCCTGCGCTGACCCTCGGTACCACGGGTACCGAACGGGTTGAGTTTTGCCTGAACGGTACCGATGCGGCGCACTGCAGGAGCGGGTGGGACGATTTCCGTTCGTTCAGCAACAAGCTCCGTCTCTCGCCGTCGGCAGCCGATTCCGGGTACGTCGACCTGCGGGCGCCCGGCACGGATTTCGCGGATCCCTACCAGGTGGATGCATCCGTCCGCGGTATCGCAGGTATACCGACATCGACGCTCTCGACGACCGGCGTATACGGCCAGGCATCATCATTGGAGGGAACGAGTTACGGCATCTACGCCGATGCGCGAGGGATCTCATCACATATGGCGATTTACGCCGATACGGACGTGCCGACGGTCGGATACGGCGGCTGGGCAGGCTACTTCAACGGAAGCGCGGTGATCTCCGAAACGTATACGGACGTCGGTACATGCAGAAAGCACCCTTCAGTATCCTGCGTTGATGACACGCCATGCATTGCACAAGGGTCGGATGACACGTGCGTCGTCTATCCCAGTCTCATGATCGGTGGTGCTACGCTACCGCCACGGTCGGTGAACGAGGGATACATCTGCCTTGGGACCGACGCGAACCGCTGCCGCTCGACGTGGCCGGTCATCGGCGGAACCGGCTTCTGGACTTCGACGGCGGATCAGATCCGACCGAATGCCGAACAACAGACACGGTCGCTCGCCGTAGCGGGTTCAGGTGAATCTGCGGGTATGAGCGTTACCGTGAACGTGGATGGAGTCGGAACGCCGATCGGCGCCGATATGAACCTTCGGGGTACCGCGTCGTTCGATATGTACACCGTCGGCGTCACGCTCACCGGCGAACCGGTATCGATGACGTGCGGCAACAACCTCTGTGAGGGTCTTGAGAACGATGAATTCACGTCTCCCTACTACTGTCCGCAGGATTGCGACGATACACCCCCGGGAAACGTAGATGTTAGACCGATTGAGCTACAATTGGAATGCCCTGTAGACAGGGGAGGTATCCCTATCGGAGGATGCACAACGTCGCTGCCGATGTTCTATCTGCTCTGGAATGAACCGTCGGATC
>Ga0265297_10005083_pt1 | contig 20573 bp, 15 predicted proteins | sample Munlanlwell13791_FD_192502 | JGI IMG/M metagenome (GOLD analysis project Ga0265297, IMG submission 192502) | Leachate microbial communities from a municipal landfill in Southern Ontario, Canada - Leachate well 137-91 | ecosystem: Engineered > Solid waste > Landfill > Unclassified | place...
CATATTACCAAATAATAGTCGAAACGGAAAACTCATTGACGATGAGGCTGTAACAAACATATCTTCAACTTCTTTGATCATTTTGGTTTTCAATGGAAAATGTTTGTCAATATCTACTACAAACCGGGAAAGCCGGACAAGTGGTGTATTAGCTGGCGGTGTACTCGAATGGCCTCCGTGCGATTTTGCTTTGACTTTGAGATCAATATACCCTTTTTCTATTACTCCAAGTAATGCCATAGGCCGAGTAACAGAAGGCAATACTCCTTCGACGATTGCTCCACCCTCGTCTAAAACAAGTGATGGACTAACCTTTTGCTCTTTAAGCCATTTGACGATACTGGCTGCACCCGTTCCCGATGTTTCTTCATCAGATGAACTTGCAAACCAGATATCCGTTTCGGGAACAAAGCCTTCGGCTATTAATTCGTCCGCTGCTTTAAAGAAGGCGTATAGTGTGCACTTTGTATCAAATGTTCCTCGTCCCCAAATTTCCCCATCTTTAATTAACCCAGAAAATGGTTCAACTGTCCATCCATCAGCTAAAGCGGGGACAACATCCTGATGGGCCATAAATAAAAGTGGTTGTTTCTCTGCGTTTTTTCCCGGCCATTTATACAGTAACGATCCCCCCGGAAATTTATGCTTTTCAACGGTTTTGTCAACGTTGGGAAACAGACTGTCCATGACTTTTTGAAGTTCGAGAAACGGAATAAAACTATCTTCGTCCGCAGCGGAAATTGTCTTAATTTTAATCATTTCCGCCAATTCACGAGCATACTTCATCTGTAAATCTTGGGGAATACTAACCGGAAGTTTCTGATATGGTTTGTCTTTGATGAGTGCTGTCTTGATAACCGCAATAAGTAATAAAAGTAATAACAACCCGAAAATAATCAATAAAATATATTCCATCTTATTTCCCCCTTACAACCATTTTTTATCGAACATGATTTTAGCGGCAATTACTGAGACAACCGCTCCAATTATGATAGCAATTGATAGTGTTGATACCACGAATCCTGGAGCGACCAGCCCAAGAACAACCATGACAACTAATGGAACGATAACCAATTTAAGATTTCCACGGAAATACTTGTATCCTAATGCGCCAAACAGCGCCGAAACAACCCAGTTAAATGCTGGTTGTAAAACGGGATTATTGAGCAATGGAGATAGCGGTATCAACATGATAACACCCAGGCCCATAATAACAACCGTTGTAATCGTTGAAGCTGACACTGCAAGCGTCGAAACAACTTCATTTTCAGGCGTGCCAATTTCCGTGTTGCATAATTGTCTTGCATTCATTGCACACGGAATTTTTAAATTAGATAAATTTCCGGTAACAAATGCTAAATATGTTGCACTAGTTCCCAGCATCGGACCATAGGTTGCCACTTCGACAATTCCCCCTGGAAGTTGAAGAATCGACAGGGCGATAAAGCCTTCAAGCAATTTAGCACTATCTGGCATTTGTCCGGTAACAAGCCAAATTGTAAATGGAACAAGTAACATTACCGATAATCCCAATGAGAGAAATATCCGTCCGTTGCGATGCAAAATATCATTATAAGTTTTGGGCGCTTTCATTAATAGATACCTCCCATTCCGAGGAATACCGCAACTGCCATACCAAAGATCATTGACAGTGCTAATGAGAAATTTTCAAGCCATTTGATGTTTTTCTTCCGTACCAGCCAGTCAAAAAAAGCCATGGCACCCATTGCGGAAATCATCACAATAATGGGAACGAACGTCGCTTTATTCTCAGTCACGTAATTACCATCGAGATCAAGAATATATGCACCATCTTCAATAACCCGTACTTCATATTTGATAATTTTAGCGACCGCATCACCAATGTAGGCGCAAATCATACCAATGAAAAAAGCATCAAACAGAATTTTTCCAAAACCCTTACCATTGTTTGATGTGGCTTTGTTGATTACTTTTAGTTGATACTTTTTGAAAAAGAACAGTGCAAACAATCCACCCCACATGATTGACAATGTCATAACGAAAGCAATTGTCACATAGTTTTCTGCCGTCATGGTCGCAACAGTTATTCCCGTAGAAGCAACTGATGCAGCCATTAATTCATAATGAAGAGCTCCGACGACAGATAATCTAATCCATGGTAACGGGATACCTAATAATCCCGACATAGTAATTACGCCAATAAAGATGCCCAATGAAGGTAGCACTGAGAAACTTACCGAACTAACTATAGCCTTACGGACTTGGTCTTTCGACATGCCAAGCCTTTTGCTTTGACGATATGCTGAAAGTGCGAAATACATTGATCCAGCAAGAATAAAGAGCGCTACAAAAATCGCTAAAGCATACATCCACCATGACTCTTTGATTTCGCTAGCTGATAAAGCAGCGAATGGAGTTATGAAAATCATTTTATTCCCCCTCGTTAGTTAGTAATCTTAACGTTGGGTTTATTCTATAATAACTTTTCGATTATTTCAACTGACAAGATGAAAATATAACGGATTTTGTTTCATAAAAAAAGGGTCAAAAATAGCAAACAGACCCTTTTTGATGAATATCATTTTTGACTAGATTTTCCTTTACTATACAATATCATTTCCTTTATGGAAAATTCAAATCCCACTTACTCCCAATCCAAAATAATTGGACAGTGATCAGACCCATAAATATCAGTCAAAATATCGGCGTTTTTTATTCTTCCTTTAAGAATATCAGATACCACGAAATAATCAATGCGCCATCCTGAATTGTTTTCGCGAGCATGAAACATATATGACCACCAGGAATACTTTATTTTAGCTGAATTTAAGTAACGAAATGTATCAGTGAATCCTTGTGACAAAAGCATTGTGAATTTTGCTCTTTCCTCATCAGAAAACCCAGCATTAAAATGATTTGTCTTCGGATTTTTTATGTCAATTTCTTGATGGGCCACATTCAAATCCCCACACAGAATAACAGGTTTTTTTTGGTTTAACTTTGTTAGGTAGGCACGCAATAAATCTTCATATTCCATTCGATATGGAAGTCTTACCAAGCCCTCCTGAGAGTTAGGAGAGTAGACAGTTACCAAAAAGAAATCTTCATACTCAAGGGTGATTGCTCGGCCTTCATCGTTATAATTACCATCAATGCCATCAATGAGCCTTAGTGGTTTTCCCTTATAGATAACCGCAGTTCCAGAATATCCTCTTTTATCGGCACTATTGAAATGAATATTATAACCCGGAAACTCGATGTTAAGTTGGTCCGGTTGCATCTTGGTCTCTTGGATGCAGAAAACATCTGCATTCACAGTCGTGAAAAAATCCATAAACCCTTTATTAAGACATGCTCGTAATCCATTAGTATTCCAAGATACTATTTTCATTTAATCAACTCCTATTGTTCAATATTTCCACTATAATTATACACTATTTATATCATAATAAGTATGCATCAGATCTCTATTATTATCAACGAATAATATCCTGCGAACAAGATATGCTAAAAAAAGGCTGGCAAACAATATATGTTTGCTAACCTCTTTCCACAGGCAAGTAAGGCATCTTAAAATTTGACTTTAATTCCTTGTCTTTCGGTATCGTCAGAAACTTCGAAAAATTTTGCAGCTTCAAACTTGAACATACGTGCCACAATATTTGAAGGAAAAAGTTCAATCTTGTTGTTGAAATTCAGAACCGTATCATTATAGAACTGGCGATTGAAGGAAATCTTATCTTCAGTATCCTTCAATTGCGCCATAAGTTCCTTAAAGTTTTCGTTGGCTTTCAATTCCGGATACTGTTCTTGAACCATAAGTAGCCGTGACAATGTGCCCGATAATCCTTTTTCAGCTTCAGCCATTTGACCAACATCACCGGTTTTTTGCGCTTGAGCATATAATCCCCGGGCTTTTCCAAATTCAGTAAAGATATCTTTTTCATGAGAAGCATAGCCTTTGACTGTCTCAACAAGGTTGGGAATCAAATCAAAACGACGTTTAAGTTGGACATCGATTTGGCTCCAGCCATTGCGAACCTTGTTGCGTAAAACAACAAGCTTGTTATAAATGCTAATGATGAAGATGACAAGCAGTACAACTACTGCCGCGACAATGATACCAATAATGTCTCCTGTAAGTGATAAAAACATATTATGTTACCCCTCTCTTCTTTCTTTCTATTTTTTAACGGCTTCTGCCGCCACCGCCGCCGCCACCAAACGAACTACCGCCACCGAAGCCCCCACCTCTACCAGAGCCTCCGGCTCGTGATTGATTATATGCTACGATAGTACGCCGTGCATTAGATTTAGCTGCGGATATCGACTGACTAAAATGCCCAAATGCATATCCGTAGTAAAATCCCCGTGATCGATACCCAGACCGCATAAACGTTCCTTCGGAATCATCTATTTCGGTTTCGGGAAGTCTCACTTTTAATTGACTCATTACTTTATCTGCACATTTTAGTGAAGTTGCATAAACTAGATAATGCTCCCACACCGTTACCCCAGGAATTGGATATTCTTTCATGTTTCCAAAGTTCTCCAAGAAATTACGGAACGCCTTCCATTTGACGAATTCCTCATTGCCAGCAACAGTTCGGCGTTTGATGGTGGAAACATAGACTATATAACTGATGGTCACAACCACAGAAATAATTATTGCCAGTGTATTATCGATGTCAAGAAGGCCTTGCGTGATGAGTGCGATGATGAACATCAAAGCCGGAATGATAGTGAACCCGTATGCTTTTTTAACACCGGATGCAAGCGCGTTTTCAAAGTAGTTATGCTTTTCGCCAGCACTTTTAGCCAATCTTACAAATATTTTCGCATTTTGTTCAAATTTTGTTGCCGCTGAAATCCCTTTTTTGCCATAATCTTCAATTTGCTTAGTTGATACAGCACCGGACTCGCCAATTTCTTCAAAGAACCATGTAATGACGTGTTTCTCATGAGCTTTAAGTGCTGTTTGGTCCGCTTCTTGGTTAAGTCGAAGTTGGAAATCGGCTTCATTTGAAGTCAAATCCTGCCCAGAATAATCAATGGTTATGTACTTTTTGCGAATTAAATCAAGCATAGTCGCTGTCAGATCTTCATCATTTATCTTCTTCATGTAGTAAAGATAACTCATTTCTGCGGGCGTACTATTTGAAGGCAATTCGCGATAATAATCGCCTGTGAATGTCGCCGTATATTCTTTATCATATTTACGATAAACAAAAATCGTAACGACAATCATTGTTACTGCCATACCTAAAGAAGTGAAAAAAATAACTTGCGCAAATGTGATTCGTAAATTTGTTTGGGCAGCTAGTTCAGTTTCATATGCCAAAAGTATTGTCTTGTTCATCTCATCGGTAATAAAAATATTACGAGAAGCGATGCTAGGAAACAAATCGTTAGGCGCAAGAATCCGGAATTCAATGAACTCATCGGGAGAAATATCTTCCATATTCATAACAATTGTATCATTAGCTGGAATAGAAATAGTCCCTTTTGACAGCCCGTGTCCCCACGCTAATACATCCGGAACCGGATGTGAATTTGAAGGCAGTTTGACGGTGACTGTTGCGTTTTTTATTGTTCCTTCCATATATTCAAAAAGTCGCCAATTTAGTTCAGAGATATCCGAATACTTGGTTATTGCGCCGATAATCTTATATGTATATACAAAAGTAACCTCACCATCAAGTCCACCAGCAGTACTAACATCGGCAAACAACGATTCACATGTGTCACTATCCGGATAACAAGTTATTAGATCCCCAAGTTCATCAAAATCGTTGTCAAACGAATATCCGACAATGATTTGCGAAGTAATATCTTGATTGTTCTTGAAAACCTGGACCCTTGCGACGGTTTCGTCGAATGAAGCAACATTTTGCGCTTTCATGGCAAGAGGATACCCGTCCCCGTATTTCTTATATTCAATATCTCGAAAGCGGACGCTCATTGCCTCGAAATAATTCATATTCCAGGTTTCGATTACTGTCATATCACCATGTTCATCAATAGTGATATCGGCGATATAATCATCAATGGCAATTGAAGAAAAAAGCGAGCCAGAGCCACATGATTCTAACGAACCACCAAAGAAAAAAAAGATGCCGATCGCAAGTACTATGGTATTCAAAATCACTCTGATATTCTTCATATGTATAGTCACAAAAACGACGTGACTTACCCCCTTTCAAAAAGCATACAAATATCCTAGTTTCTACTTGAAATAAACAAAAACCAGACAATTTACATAACTGTTTTTATGCATAAATTCATTATATCATCACTTACTATTTTTACAATTTTTTTTTAATTTTTATATAAATTATTTTCATATATTTCCACAAATACCATGACTAACTTTTTTTCTTTGTTTGCCTTAATAATAATTTACTTATGGTCGTTGCGACCATTCTTCCATGGTGATTTCTAAATATGTGGGACCTTCATCAAGGTATTTTGGTCTTGATTTTATACGAAATCCGAGCCGATCATATAAAGACCATGCCGCTTTATTGTCCGGATGCGGATCAACGCAAGCGTATTTTGCATGGCCTTCATTAAAAGCTTTGTCTAGTGCATAAGAAAGGGCTATTTTTGCTATCCCTTTCCCTTGGGCTATCGGGAGTAGTTTAATATCCATGAAGGCTAAATCATGCTCTTCGTCGATATTATAAAATGTTTCTCCACAGTATCCGATACCGTCTGCATAGATTGAGTAGTGACATCTTTTTGGTTTTTGAATCACCCATTCTAGCCATTTGTATAATTTATCCATGGTGATTTTGATACCATCTGGGAAACCAACATAATACATAACCGTTCCATCATTCCAAAGATTCATAACATTTTCCAAATCTGCTTTAGACGTTTCCATAATATTAACCTTACCAGTAAACATCAAATCACCTCACATACACAATCAACTAAACTAAATGGATTATTTATCGTTCTTATTTTTTCTAAAAGTACACAAAATAATCATTCAAAGTATAAATATCCTTATATTGTATGGAAACAAAAATATGAGATGGTATAATAAACGTTAGAAAAGATAAAAAACCGCTTTTGCGGAATGGAGGATTTTATGGATATCAAAAATCTTGTCCATCAACAACGTGAGTTTTTCTATACCGGAACTACCAGAAAACTTGAATACCGTTTAAGAGCATTAAAAACTCTTCAAAAAGCTATAATCCGTTATGAAACTGAAATTGAAACAGCTTTGCATGACGATCTAGGAAAAGCAGGATATGAAAGTTATATGACGGAAATATCGATTGTCCTAACAGAAATTCGATTGTTCATCAAAAAGCTTAATCACTGGGCTCATTCCAAACGAGTTAGTACACCGCTTTCCCTTTTTCCCGCTATCAGTTATACGGTTCCCGAACCGTTTGGAGTAACATTAATCATGTCGCCTTGGAACTATCCCTTTCAATTAGCTATTACACCTTTAGTCGGTGCTATCGCTGCGGGAAACACAGCCATCATTAAGCCGGCTTCATATGCTTCAGCGACATCTTTAGTTATTTCCAAAATGGTTGCCGAATGTTTCTCACCCGAATATGTTACCACTGTTCTTGGGGGTCGAATGGAAAATGCCACCCTTTTGGAACAGCAATTTGATTTCATCTTTTTTACCGGCAGTACTTCAGTTGGTAAAGTTGTATTAGAAAACGCATCTCAACATTTAACTCCTGTATGTCTTGAACTAGGCGGTAAAAGTCCGTGTATCATTGATAAAAATATTAATCTAAAACTTGCCGCTAAACGAATTGCTTTTGGTAAATTAATCAATGCCGGTCAAAGTTGTGTTGCCCCTGATTATTTACTTATACCAAAAGCAAGTCAAGATGACTTTGTTCGCTACTATCAAGAAGCGGTTCTTGGATTCTTCGGTCCTAATCCGCTTCAAAATTCCGATTATCCCAAAATCATTACCATAAAACACTATGAGCGGCTTCAAGGATTAATCAATGGAGAAAATTGCGTTATTGGTGGAACATCTGCTAATCAAAGAATCGCTCCAACCGTCCTTATTGATATCAACCCAAAATCACCAATTATGCAAGAAGAAATTTTTGGTCCGATTCTGCCAATCTTAAATTACGATTCCTATGATGATATCATTAACCTTGTAAGAAGCAAGGAAAAACCATTGGCTTTATACCTGTTTTCAAATGATATAAGAATTCAAAAACATATTTTAGGGCAGTTATCATTTGGTGGAGCCACAATCAATGATACGATGATGCATTTTGCTTCCCCCGAGCTGGGTTTCGGCGGTGTCGGTGGCAGTGGCATGGGTCGCTATCATGGATACCAAAGTTTCCAGACGTTTTCTAATTTTAAGGGGATAGTGAAACGGTCAAATCGAATTGACATTACACTTAGGTATCATCCTTATTCACAAACCAAAATGGCAATTCTTAAAAAAATTGTGTAATAATCCAAACTAATCGTCAATTTTTCTTGTTTTACTAGCGTTTATAAAAAAGGTATTTTTCTAATTTTTTCACATCGATTGTGAAGAATATTTTGCACAAAAAGCGATGGATATTCAGCTTCAAAAGCATGATATGAACCCTTAACAACATTGAGAATCGTCGGCACCCCTGATACTTGAAGCCGATTAGCAAATGCAATTCCATCATCACAAAGGCAATCAATCTCTTGAGGTTCAATATATGCAAATGGTAAATTTGATAAAGAGTCAGCATATAGCGGTGAAGCATAACCGATATTTGCTGGCGTTTTTTTTCCAAGATACAGTTCCCACATTTGCTTTGTAGCCAAGGTTGACCAAGTTGCTTGTGGAAATGTTTTTAAACTTTCCCCAAGTTGTTTATAATCCGTCACTGGATATATTAGCATTTGCATGGCAATGGGAAAGGTTTTTCGATCTCGTGCCATAAGCGACACTGCCGCCGCCAGACAGCCACCAGCGCTATCGCCATATAGTACTAGGCGATGGGTATTGACCATCAGCGATTTAGCGTTTTCATATATAAATTTTGTTGCCTCATAACAGTCTTCAACCGGTATTGGATATTTATGTTTAAATGAAGTTCGATACTCAGGCAAAAAAACCTTACATTTGAGTTCGTTGGCATAGTAACAAGCGTTTTTAAACATTATCGGCGCTAAGCCGCCGAAAAACCCTCCACCATGTAAATAAACAATAGTTGGGGCGCTAGTTTCAAGTTTATCCGGTTCAATGACATAGCAATCTAAGACAGTGTCGTTATATCCTTTTACCAAAATCCTTGTTTTCGTCGTATTTAAGATTGGTTTGAATTTTCGTCCTTGAACATCATTAAGCCAAAAGAAAAATCGTAACAGCGGGTTGGAAAGTTTGAAATTGCCAATTCCAATTTTGGGGCCGCGTAGATCTTTTGTGTATGGATATCGTTTCAAGATTCATCACCCTTTTTCTATAAAAATTACTTAACTTAACATCGACGATACAAAAAAATTATTTTGTTTCATTTGACACAAATATATGATATCTAAGAGTTTGTATATTTTATGAATTAACTATATCATATTTGTTGATGTTTTCCTATTGTGATGTAAATAACTTAATAAAAACACCAATATTTCATATTTTTAGGCTTCGTTTTTATTCATACTGGTGATATACTATAAGTAAAAAAACAAATTGGAGTGAACACTTATGAAATTCAGAGAAATCGCCCATCGATTCAACATGCAAGTCGAACATCAGGGCGCTTTTGGAACGCTTTACGGATATGAAGTATCAATCGTTACTGAACAGAGATGGGACTTCATCGTTTCGAATGCCTGTTATGTTTTTAAGAATTCTTTTACCAACTCAGAACGAGAAGTAATTCAAACTGCACTAAAACCTTTTAAGGCACCTGTTTCCTTCGTAAATGAAGGTCGCGTCGTCCAAATTCAGATTCCAGGCATCTTACCATCAAACAAGAACTTTCAACGACTTGACAATATCTTCCGCACCGCTGCCAGTACTTTCTCATCGATTAGTGCAGTTAAAATTGATTCATGTGCCCTTTGTGATCAACCTGGTTATGATAAATTGCATCTTATTCGGGGATTGGCTATGCGTACTCACCATGCTTGTTACGACAAAAATGGTGGCCAAAGTCAAAGCAGAATATGCAATTATTGATGCAACGACAACCAATCTTGGTAAGGGATACTTCTTTGCTATCTTCGGTGCCGCTATCGGAACCATCATCAATCTTCTTGTTTCGTTGTTTTCCGGATATCAATTTGCACTATTGTATGCTTTAATCCCAGTTATATCAATGTATATGTATAAAAAAGCTAAAGCCCCGCTTCGCAAGGAAATTCCTTATGTATTGGCTGGAATTTCCGTGGCCTTTTCCGTGGTTACCGTTATACTTCTATATTATTTAATTGCATATTATAATGATATTAGCCTCTCGCAACTTCTTACTGATGGTCTGGCAGATTTTCCCAATGCTTCGACAAGTTTTCTGACCGATATGATAACCGGTTTTCTGTTTGGGATTATTGGTGTATTTATTGTCTGGAAGTATCTTTTTAAACCTCGTGTATAAAAAATGAAGAAAATAAAACGGTTTAGAAATTTTTTCTAAGCCGTTTTTTTATTAAATTTGAGAACTTTGATTTTTTTGTTTTGCAGTAAAAATTTCTATTTTATTTTGTCGATGCAAGTCAATTGCCGGCTCTTCTACCATCCAATCGATATGAGCGATACAATCAGATAATTTGATAGCATACAAATCATCTTCATTTCCATGTTGATCGATTATTTGATCAAGTCGAGAGTATAGTTTGTCGATATAAGATAATGCCATTTCGGTAATTGCCGCCCCGGTCATAATCCGACCATGACCAGGAATAATCCAAGCATAGTCGGCCTTGGCCATCTTTTCAATAGTATCCCGGATAACCTTTGGTTTTGCCCCATAGCATAGTTGAATTGGCAAGCATGAGTAAAGAATATCGCCAGCAATTAAAACGTTTTCTTCAACAACTAGTGCGCTGATATCTCCTTGAGGAAAATGACCGGGTGTCGCAAAGAGACGAACAGTCATTTTTCCAACTTTTAATGTTACGCCTTCAGCACAGTTACTTGGATCATATATACAGCCTTGGTTCATGGAAAACAATGCCAAATTGGCATCATGATCTTCGTGATGATGAGTGATGACTATATTTTTCAATACCAGATTATGACTAAGTAAATAATCAATTACTCGTTGTGCTTCTGCAAGTCGATAACCAGTATCAATCAAAACGGCTTCGTTTTGAGATGCGATTAGGGTCATGTTACACTCTTCAAAAGCGCTTTGACTGACTAATATCGAATTAGAAACATTTATCCATCCAGCTTTAGGTGCCACCCAAGTTGGCTTGCCCTCAAGAATGGTTTCTTTGATACCATACATCGCTTTAAGTACTTCGGCGAATTTGATAAAACCGTCCCCAGTTGCGGTGATGAAGGGGGTGTCAATGACAACTTCCTCACCAGTAAATCTTGTTTTTTCATATGCGGCTTTAATTATCGGATGAAGGTGAGGATATGTGGCATTTCCCGTGCATCTTCTTCCTTTCAAGAATCCCATTCCCACCAGCAAATCCGCACCACCACAGATGCCAGCAACCGTTCCTTGTGAAGCAACTACAGCCTTGATATATTCATATAATTGCGAATTTTGTAGCAGTAAATCAGGTTCTCCTCCGGGGATGATGAGCAAATCGAGACTGGCAGGGTCAACTTCGTTAATTATCGCATCAACGATAAATCTCTGACTCTCCAAACTTTTATACTCGCGTTTTTGAAGCGCAATTGTCGTGACTTCACAATTGATCTGTAAATACATTAAAGCAAGACTGACTTCAAATTCGGAAAAACCATCATAGTATAACAAAGCGATCTTTTTGTTTTTCATATGCCATTCCTTTCCAATTAATATCAGAGGATCATTTACTTTATTTGATCTGCAAAATGCTTTTTGCATAATGATTCAAATCACGAAAATACAACTCATATGAATTATTATTTTCTTTATTGTCCATATTGACAAAGACAATCATTGCCTCTAAAAAACGTCCGCAATTGATGTCAAAATAAAACTGTTTTCTCGTTAAATCGGTACATTCCTTTTTGATTCGTTGAAAATACGTATGCAAAAATGCTTCTTGCGATGATTTTGAAACATAAAATAAATTATCATTATCATAATGAGTTACAAATCGCGCGGGATCAAAAAAATAGGCTAAAAAATAAGCTTCTTCAAAATCAACGATTACCGCTTGATTTTCATCACACAGAATATTAATTGGCAATAAATCTTCATGGCATAGTGTCACCGGTGCCGTTTGAACCCGTTTGATGGCAACACTTGCAGCATCATATAGCAATGGATAATCCTGAAGAGATTTTTGCTTTTTAAGCAAATATCTGACCGTTCTATCCGTATCTAAATCTTCTTCAATCGTGTTATATAAATAAGAAGCATGTATTTGGGCAATTGCATTTGCACATTGTTTCATTACTTTTGCATTCCTATGTCTTGCATCTTTCAAATTGAAATAATTAGTGAGAATCCAATAATTACCTTCTAAGTCAAGATACTGATTGAGAATATATGCCACATTAAAATGATGATTATTAAAATATCGAGTAAAGATTAATATTTCGTGTTGTGTCGTTTTCTTAACAACATATAGAATGTCGTTATACTTTACCAAATACACTTCGTATACTTTACCTAATTTTTGATCCTGAAACTGCTTAATAATTATATACTCTTTACCCAAAAGACTTGAAAAGACCATTTTCATTTTGGATTTGTCATTCATATAATATCTTCCTTTGTTGAGAAATTGATAATTTAATTATATTATCAACTGATTATGTAATTATATATATTATGAAGTAAAAGAAAATCCCACCATAATTGTTGGGATTTTTTTGACTTTATCGTTTGGATATTACCGGAATCCACACTTCACACTGGTATTCGCTACTTTGATTGTCGTCAGTAGGATATAACTCAAAATCAGCCATGGGTGCATGTTCGTATTTGCTAGTAGGAAGGAAGTCTTGAAAAATCTCACCCCAGACCTTTTGAATAGCAAAAGGCATCGGTCCTATCGACTCAAACACGGCCCAAGTTGCCTGCGGAATAGTTAATATTTCAAAATCTTTTGCATTGGTATTTGCTTCTATACCAATCATATAACGGAACGATCCATCGGAAGCATCATCATAACAGACTCCCAAAAGTGGTTTGTCTTTATCGATAGCGCATAAAGCGGCCACCGTACCATCGTGTTTACATTGATCCCAAAACTTTGGAATCGATTGTTGTTTCATGTTTTCCTCTTGCGTAGTCTGCAGACTTTTACCAATCACTTTAAAATCTGATTTTTCAACTAAACGATAATTCATTTTTGCTTCTCCTTTAATCTTAATTGTAAAGGCAAGACGAGGATAGTTGGATAATATTGCTCCTTTGACTTTTGCTTGCGATGGGGTTATGCCATGCAAGCGTTTGAAGGCGTATGTAAAAGCATCAGGAGAATCATATCCATATCGGAATGCAACATCAATTACTTGGGTTTCTCCGTTAGCTAAATCCATACCAGCTTGTGATAATCTTCTTCTCCGAATGTACTCAGACAAAGGCAAACCGGTAAAATTTGAGAACATTCTTTGAAAGAAACTTCCCGAGCAAAGTGATATTTTTGCCATCTGATCGTAATCAATTGTATCAGAAAGATGATCTTCAATGTAATTTAAAACTGTGTTCATACGATCCAACCAATCCATTATATCTCTCCTTTCAGACGCAAGTATACTATATTTAAAAATGAAAAACCCGTGAATCCGAAAGCATCATCTATGGGCTGCTTCTTTAGTCGACAATTGGAAGGTATAATTCGATTCTGTCGACAATCCGACCATCAGCTCGATAGTCTCGTTCGATACAAAAGTCTGTCGAAAACTTGTAGATACTGTTCATGGAGTAATCGCGTGCCAACTCATATAAATGATTGAATTTTAATAATGGGTTTTTACCTTTGGTTGTTTGAACACTATGGGCTGTAAATTTAATGTATCTGCGATGTGGCAATATCATCTCAACAAGGCCTTCTGAGAGAAAAGGTAATGACTTTTGTAATAGCACTGAGGCAAATACTTTTTCTACTTTCGCACTCGTTTCTAAATAGAAAGGTTTTTTATCTAGGGAAGTACCGTACACAAGCGTCATCGTGTCGGAACCGTGGTCTAAACACTCCTTCATTCCCGACCCAACTTGATATAACATTTGTGCAAGAGCATACCAAGGAACATGCTTGTTCCAAGGTTTGGCATTCGCTTTTTGAATGATATAAGTTCCGCAAATCTTGATTTCGGGAATTGTGACAAGTTCCGGAACTTCCTGATACACAATTGTATTGACAACGTCATCGTCGACAAGTCGTTTAATCGGGAGTAAAAGATCAAGCTCCCTATCCGAAAGCGAGGCGCCTTCCCGAAAAAATCCTTCTTCGTCTAAACATTCTTCAAAGCAATGTGCACCTCGTAAATCATCATAATCTGGTTCGTATTTTTCACTAGAAATAACGAGTTCATGTAATTTGTTCCAGTTTTCCATGATATCAGCAAGCGGAGTCGATAATGCCGCATGAAGACCACCCGAATACTGTTTTTGGATAAACGGAACAGGAACGGCGAAATTTTGCGGAACCGTTACCCATAATTCGTAAATATATTGCCCTTCGGGACCATTATAACCAAATCCGATGTTTCGATAGCCTGGCTCTTGATTGAGTTGGTACTGCTTGACAAGTTTTTTTGTTGCGTTCCAGCAAGCATCTTCTGGGTTTTCCCCCGAAAAAGCAATCGCCGCCACAATCATTTTTGGTAAATTTACTACTCGAAAACCTTTGGTTTTTTCCATTGATATGTCTCCATCTCTGGGGGTAAAATGAATAATAGAATCGTTTTTATTATACTGCAGCTGGAGTTGTTCCATTGTTAGAAACAGCGAATCTTGATTATCTGACAATGAAAGTATATCGATTATTCGATTGATAACAACAGAAAGGTTAAGTAACAATCCACCCTGCTTCTTGATACTATCGTGATGACGTTTTAGAATGGAAATTGTCAAGGCCATATCCTTTGATATCAAGATTTTCTCGATTTCCGAAAGTGGTAGTTCTAATGACCGAAGAATCCGAATTTGATTTATTCGAGCAATATTTTCTTCATCATAGTAACGATAACCATTTTCGGCACGAATACTTTTTATAATCTTTGCCTCTTCCCAAAATCGTAGTGTTCTCGGTGACAACCCAGTTTTTTTGGCAACGATGCCTATTTTTTGCATTTTTAATCCTCCCGAGGGAAATTATAAAGGGTTCCGTCGCGTCAATGTCAAGCGAATATTCATATTATATCATTTTTTTCTATAAATCAAACGTGTATCAGTAAGCTAAACGAAGGATAAGCATGTCGATATCCCTTATCATTTACTGCTGAACAAAAGGCGTGATTGTTCTCACGCCTTGATTAAATCAGGTAAAACCACAATATTTTAGCGATTAATCATAAAAGCCGACTTATTTTTCACCTGCACGATCCCATCATACAAATCTTTATTCTCGGCAATAACAACATGACTAACGTTGATAATCATCACGCCATCAAGAGCCATTAGTGTCGCTTCAATTGCTTTCACACGATTGCGATCCAAACTGGCAAAAGCTTCATCCAGCATAATAATATCCGATTTATTGAGCAATGCTCTGGCAATTGCAATTCGACTTTTTTCGCCACCGGAGACATTCTTGCCATTATCATATATCATATAATCCAAACCTTCGGAATTGCTTTGCACAAATTCAGTTAATCCTGCTTTAGCTATCGCCTCCGAAATTTCGGCATCATCGTAATCCTTAAAAAGCGTTAAATTATTCCGTAAAGTATCCTCAAATAAGAATATCATTTGTTCTATATTGGCAATTCGTGCAAAATAGTCTTGTTTCTTAATGTCAGATAGTAAAGATCCATCTATTTCTATTGTTCCTTCAGAGGGTTCAAAGTATTTTCTTAGCAATCGCAAAACCGTAGACTTTCCGCCACCTGAAGGACCAATGATAAGATATTTTTTTCCCTTTTCGAAAGTTAAATCCACATTTTTTAAAACTTGGTTTTCTTCATATGCAAAAGAAACATTTTTGAAAGTGATCTCATGCTCGAAACTAGAAAGGTTTAATGTTTCCACATGAGTGTTTTTATCTTGTAATGACTTCTCAATTCGAGTAAAAATTGCTTTAACTGAACGCACTTTAGGAATAGCTTCTGCCACTGTGAATATCGGACCGATTAATTTGTCGATATTGTTCACTATGACCACTACAGCCGCAAAGGTTATTGCTCCACTCAAGGTCATTTTGACCACAAACAACATCAGAACCAAAAAGACGCTCATACCCAAAGCGTTTTGTGCAACAAACACGAAGCTCATTAATTTATCAATGATATATTTTTTTTGTTGAACAGACTCACTTTTAGTATTGAAATTGGTGCGAACACGTGTTTCTAAACCGTTATTTTTTATAATTCCAAATGCCGATAATACTTCTTTGATGAAACTGTTATATCCTGCGAATAGTTCACTTCTTTCACGATTATGTTTTTTAACCGGTCGTTCAATCAAGTTAGAAAGCAAGCCATTGACTACCATCATACCAATTCCCACCAGAAGAATAAGCGGATTAATCATGGAATAAATTATGATGGCAGTCGAAAAATTAATTATACCTTCCGCGATGCCGACTATTTGTTCAATATAATCGGTTTCGATAATGGAAAAATCATTAGTAAGTGCCGAAACATATGCAGCGTTATTATCTTTTTGAAATTCATCAATGTTTTTCCCAAACACCGCTTCCAGATAATCACTTTTCATACGAGTAAGTGCATACTTAGAAAATGCTGTTCGACAATATGCGGTTAACAGATTTGATGGAACAAGTAAAACAACAAATATCATCATCCAAAGTGATTCATTCCAAAACAACGTCCACTCCTGAGCCATCGCCGCATTAATCACTCGCAACATGGCAAATGATAAGTTATAAACTAAGATAGCGGTGATAATCATGGGAATAAGTACAAAAACAAAGCGATCAAAATATTTTATTTTATGTTTCATCATCACTCACCCCCATTAAAATAATCTGAAGCCAAGTACTGGTTGATATACCCATCTTTTAATTCCAAAACATAATCATATTTTTCACTAAGGCCTTCAAAGTATTTGTGGCTGATGGCGATTACTGTCGCATCAAGTCCGAGAATTGTTGCCTCAATGGCTCGTCCCAATTCATCATTTAGCGAAGATGATGCTTCGTCAACAAAGAGAATATCCGCCTTTTTATACAAAGCTCTTGCAATGGATATTCTTTGTCGTTCTCCTCCGGAAAGGTTTTTACCGTTTTCGGCAATTAGTGTGTCCATGCCAGAATCAAATGAAGCTATAAAATCCTTTAATCCAGCCATTTCCGCTGCTTTTTTCATTTGTGAATAGTCCGTATCTTTAAAGAGTGATATATTGTCACCTATGGAGGCTTCAAACAAGAAAACATCTTGATATATAAACGATACATTTTTGTTGAACGACTGTGTTTGAATGGTCTTTAAATCAACCCCATCAATGTCAATCTGACCCTCATAATCATCATATGCCATTGATAATAACTTTATGAGTGTCGTCTTGCCTGAGCCACTAGGACCATTGAGAAGATACTTCTTGCCTTTTTCAATGGTAAAGTTTAAGTACTTAAACACTTGTTTTTGATCATATGCAAAACTTAACCCACGGACTGTGATTTGGTTTTCAAAGTTGTATGGATTAGCTCGATTATTTGTTTCTTCCTCATCATGGTCTTGATCCGTAATTTTGTGATATATCGCAACTGATGACTTTAACACATTGTAAAGCGGAAGCATGCGAACAAGAGGAAACACCGCTTGCCCAGCAAGTTGAATTACTAAAACAAATGATCCAATGCTGATTGCATGATTTGGACTATACATTAAATATACAATCAATCCAAGCATCACAATTGAACCAATTGCTTCATTCGTATGACTTTGAAGAGCAGTAAAAAAATTAAACTTTAGCTTTTTCTTTTCGAGGGTCGCAATTTGGTTCTTGCTCCGTTTAAGAAACATCTGTTCAATATTATTAAGTTTAAGGATTTCAAGTCCGTTAAATGTATTTGCGACATTGACAGTAAATTTTTCATTTTCGTCGGACTTTTCCTGTTGAAGTTTTATTGTATGGTTTTCATATAATTTCGAGATTCCCAAAACAATTAGCGAAATAGCAAAAATAATTAATCCAACCGACCAGTTAACAAACATTAATATGCCCAGAATTACAACATATGACCCACAACGCAAGATAAAATTGAGTAACGACATAAAGAAAGTGTTTTCAAATGTATTAATATCATTAGTTAAGTTTGAAATATATACATCTCGTGACTTTTGATTAAATTCCTTTAAACTCATATGAAGAATCTTATCAAAAGCACGTACACGAACAGAAAGTAGAACATCTCGCATAAAAGCGATTCGTAACATTCGTGAAGTTAAAAATAATGTAGCGCTAATGACTATATATCCAACTGATAGCCATATAGTCTCATTAAAATATTCATTTGTTGCAACTTCTATGGTTTGAAAAATCCTAGCGAAAATAAACGCTTGCATAACGTCTGATACAATAAAAAAGAGACAAGCAATGAAGTACTGAACAAAACGACTCTTTTTTTCCATTAAAAGCTCTTTCATAAATTAAAACCCCTCTATATCAAGCATCTATATTAATTATATTAACATTGTAATTAATAATCAAGGTTTTTTTTACTATTTTGATAAATATTATGAATATATATATAATTTACTCATAATTGTCATAAAGAATATCATCTGTTATCGAGTATCAGTTCATATGTGTGATTATGTTCCGTTGATTCCTAAACTAAAAACTCATACTTTCGCTCAATTCTAGGAAAAGGGGAATGTCCAATGATGGCATTCCCCTTTTATGTAAAATCATATATTTATGCTTGTACGAATGACAATTATCTCTTCTTTAAATTAGAGCAAATTAAAGTTTTCTAGTGGATCAAAGCACCATTCACGATCAAGTATCTTCTTCTCAAATATCGGATAATCTCTCCTTATCCGATAGTCTTTGGTTAGGGCCGGTTGTCAAAATCTTGTAATGCATTTAGTTGCAAGTAAAACCATTCCTTAGTGATTGCTACTTCGCTTTCCCGTTCCATTAAGTCAAGAAACGCATCCAAGGTCACAACTTCATTGTTATATTCTAAAAAATATGTGTGCAAGATGGCAGCCATTTCTTCAACATCATTGCCAAGAAACTCCTCCACAAAATAGCGGAGCATAGCTGGCCCATGATAATATATCAAAAAGGCATAGTCTTCACCATACTCATCAACTTGTCGTAAAAGTGTGGCACCTAGATTGTCTTGATACTTTTGCGCAAGTTCGGGTTTCAAACTCGTTCGATAATTCAAATATCCATTATATCCTTCCATACCATATAATCCATAATAATACAGGGATACAGCATATGTAGTCAATGATTCATCAAGGAAAGATTCATTTGCTTGATCATTGCCTATCATCGAATAAAACCATTGATGCACAACTTCGTGTACTACGGTACCTTCTAGTATTTCATTTAAACAATAGATTACACCGCTACTTTCCATACCATAGAAATATCCATACTCAAGAGTAAAATGGTCATAATTATATGGTCCAATATATGTTGTCATTGTATTCATTGTATCTTCAAGATATTGAAAGGAGTCTTCGATTTCTTGCATTGTTAAATCTCTTACTGCATATATTTTTATATTTATTCCGTTGATGATACGTTGATAAACGTGATAAAGAGATGAGGCACTAAATGAGAAATCTCGAGCGTTTTGTAGTTCAAAATTAATTATTTTTCGGCCCCAAAAGTTTTGTTCATCCACTACTTTTCCCCCACTAGCCACAAGATAATTACTTGGAACATTGAGGGAAACGTAATAATCACCAACTTCATTGTAATAAGATTCACCGTGAAATGTATACGGTTCAACGTGCCATTCTTCATCATCATACATAGCAACCCATGGATAAAAAAACATGGTTAAATAGTAATGATCATAAGCAACGATACGATCAAAATCCCAGTATTGAAACTCATATTTATATGTTATGGAAATACGCTGACCTTTGAGTAGTGTTTGGGCCAAGGTAATATGCAAAGCTGTGTCATCATCACCGCCAATATCAAAGGCTACATCGGAACCATTAATTCGAAGGTACTCAAATGTTGTATTATACTGTGATGTACCCAGTTTATATGCATTCGGATAAATAATAATATAAAGATCGTTTAGATCGTAATCATCGTTTTTATAATATAATTCTCCCACAACGCTTAGAGTATCATTTGCATCATCAAGATACAAACTCATAATGTACACATTGT
>Ga0265297_10005084_pt1 | contig 20569 bp, 29 predicted proteins | sample Munlanlwell13791_FD_192502 | JGI IMG/M metagenome (GOLD analysis project Ga0265297, IMG submission 192502) | Leachate microbial communities from a municipal landfill in Southern Ontario, Canada - Leachate well 137-91 | ecosystem: Engineered > Solid waste > Landfill > Unclassified | place...
ACCCACTGAACTCGTGCCCATCATTTCACCCACTGAACTCGTGCCCATCATTTCACCCACTGAACTCGTGCCCCACATTTTACCCACTGAACTCGTGTCCATCATTTCACCCACTGAACTCGTGCCCATCATTTCACCCACTGAACTCGTGTCCCACATTTCACCCACTGAACTCGTGTCCCACATTTTACCCACTGAACTCGTGTCCATCATTTTACCCACTGAACTCGTGTCCATCATTTTACCCACTGAACTCGTGCCCCACATTTCACCAATTTTACTTTTTAATATTTTTATTTTTACATCTTTTAAAAATCTGATATCTTTATTTATCTCGTCATATTCTCCACCGATCAAAAACTGTTCTTTAAAAACTTTTTCTAAAACTTTAAAACAAGATTTTTCATATTTTTCATTCCACCATTTAGGAATAATCTGCTCGTCTATTTTTAAATTCCAATTCTTAATTTTATGGTTAAAAATATTATTATCTATTGGCGTGATTTCCACTCTGGCAAAAGTATTTTCCGGCGGTTTTTTATCATCTTTTAATTCAGAATCTTTTTTGATGTTATCAGTAATTATCTGTTCGTGATTGTCAAAAGAACCATCACCGTATATTTTGCCGGACTTAGTTGCGATTAATGAAACGAATTGGCACATAATATTTATATTTAGATTATTAAATCAGTCCCGAAGTAGGAGGGCGGGCAGTCAAGAATTTTCCCGACTGTCGCCCTTTCTACTTCTGCCCTGCTGCGGTAGGGCTATTTTTTTATTAATTTGTTTGTTTATAATATCTATTACAAAACTATTCATACTGACATTATTATCTTGGCATAGTTTCTTGAGTTTGGAGTAAATTTCAGTTTTCGTTCCGGTAAAAGAAAGCATTACACGATTTAATTTCATAAAGGTTATTTATTAGTTTTAACTATCTATTTACTATACTAGCATAGGTGAGAAAATAATGCAAGGGGGGGGTGGGGACAAACTGTTTATAACTTTTTACCCCCTAAAAGAGGGGTTTATCTATTAAATTTTAATTCTAATTCCAACTGCTTAATTTTTTCTTTAACATCGCTAACATTAAAAGGACACTTAATAATTTTATAATTTAAACGATTAAGTTCCGGCCCGGAACATTCTTTCTTATTCGGACACGCTAAACATTTCTCGCTATTGATTATCGGCATAAATTAAATATAAAAAAAGTAAATTCTCATCGGACTTGAACCCTTAAACATACTTGGTATATCTTCAAATTCTTTTTCTTTCTCTTTCTTCTTTATCTCCTCCTCCGATGGCACGCCCATCGTAATCTCTTTTTGTCCGACTACTAAGATGAATTGATTTACATTTCTGTCTATTGCCTCTCTTAAAAGTTTAATTCCAATTCCAATCCGGTATCTGCCGTCAGCTTCCATAAACGGCGAATTTATAAAGAGTTTCCAGATTTGGAAATCATCGGAAAAAATAATTTCAAAATAAATTCCCCAGATTTTAGGCATATATTTTATTAAGTCTCTCCCTTTTTTTAATTAAATCCTCACCCTTACTATACTTTTTTAAAGTTTCATCTATAGCTCTATTTAAAATTATCCAATCACACCTCTCTTTATACTGCTCAATATTATCGTGGACTTCTTTTGCTATCGGGAGAATACACCACTGTTCTTGAATTTGGCGTCCGGCATAAATAAAAGCGTGATGAAAGTTTATATTAGTCTGTCCGGTGATACAGCACTTCTGATAAAAAGGATCGGCTGATAATTCTTTTCTAAGTTTTAGGGGGATGTTGTTCATTTAATTCTAAAAATAATTTTAATTGAGTTCTCTCCTCATCTGCTATTTCTTTATCTTCTGAATACCACTCACTTCTAAATAAGGAAAAGTATTCTAATTCTTTTATCGGTTCATTATGTCTTAAATATAATTGGCTTCCACCGTCATTTTTTAATCTATCAATCGCTTCTTGATTTTCTCCTTCAATTGTTCCATCTGGATTTTTAAAGGCTACTAATCTTCTTCTTAATTTCATTGGCATTCGTTCATTTATTTTTCCTGTATAAACTTTTACATTTCCGCCAAAGCAATTAAAAGCACGAATTGTTTTCCAACTTAATCTTTTTAAAGAATCTATCGGGTAAATAAAATTTAACTCATTAAGATAATCAAAAACATCAAGTTTAAATTGTTTTAATTCTTTATCTGAACATTTATCACTATGTCTAATTCCGTAAGTCATACTCTTATTATTTAAAGCCACTTAATTTATCCTCCCACTTTTTTAAAAGATTTTTATTGGCAATACTACATTTTTTTATTCCTCCTTCTGATTCTATAAATTGTTTTAGACCTTTAATTGTGCCTTTTAATCTTTCAATGGTATTAGTAGATATTTCTTCAAGAGAAAATTCTTTTTTATTTTCTATTCTTCTTTCTTTCGGGATAATCTCTTTTTTCTGTATATCTGCCAAAGGATCAATCTTTTTAATATCAACGGCATTAATAATCGCCCCGCTTCTAAGTTTAATTAATTTTGCTTTATTAAGCATTCCGCTTATTTCATCGTATTCCTCGCCCGAGATTATATACTCGGTATCGGGAGTTTCCCCCCGGCCCCGCAAATTAATTTGGTAACTCATCATAAATTTGTTAATTATTTAGTTAAATCTAAAAAGGGTATTCTTTCTTCCGATTTTTGTTTAAGGAAAGAAATATAATCGGCTAACTTTTCTTCTAATTGGTAAGGTGTGGTAATTCGGGGTGCGTAAGGTTTGCCGAATATCTTAGTTAAACCATCTATCATCTTTCCTACCTGCTCAAAGCCGAATTGTTTAATAAGTCTTTCTAAGGAAGCTCGTTGAGGCGGTTTACTGAATAATCGGGTATAAGTGGGATTTACTTGCTTAAATCTTTCTATTAAGAGGTTGATTTCGTTTTTTTCTTCTGTAATGGTTATTTCCTTAGTGGGAGATTCAGAGTCGTTAGACTCTATGTCTTCATTCTTATCATTCTTTACATTCTTATCATTATTGTATATGTCCTGTTTGGTGTCCGTCTGGTGTCCGTCTGGTGTCCGTTTTGCTGTATCATCACCTTGCCACTTATCGTATTTTACTATGGTAATAAGCGTTGTTAAGAACTTTATTTGCTGTCCGTTTTGCTGTATCGTTTTGAGGGTAATATCATTTTGATTTTCCAATTCACTTAAATATCTATTTACTTTGCCCCTCGACCATTGCCACCTTTTTGCCAATGTTAACTGCGAATAAGCCAGTTGTCCTCGTTCTACAGTTATCTTAATGCCTCTTACTCTAAAAAATCCTTTTGTATGTTGGGCTAATCCGAATAAATCTACCCAAGCCTGACCACGAGTAAATGGTTCTGAAAGCCACCTGTTGGAATTTAGTAATTCTCTGTTAACATAAAAATAATTTATTTCTGGCTTATTCATTTTGTTTTTCCTCCCTAAAAGTTGGAATAACTACACAATCTTCATATAACATTTCTCCGTTTTTTGTTATTAAAAACGGTTCTCCAAATTTTTTTTGAATTTTTTCTATTTTTTTTCTAACAATTATGTTGTTATACCAAATATCAGGATCGTTGGGATTATATTTAGCATTACCATTTTTATCTATTTCGTTTTTCATTTATTTTTAACAATTAAAAACAAAAAACCCATAACTGCCTTGGGTAAATACCGTCAAGTATGCCACCCTCGGCAATTATGGGATTTCTGTCTTCAATTTTTGCTGACGGCATTTTTCTAGGCATAAATTCAACTTAATATTTTCTAACTAATTAATATCTTAGCAAATTATTTTCAATCTGTCAATAGCAAAACTGAATAATCTATTAACACTTTAATCACAGGGAGAAAATAATTAATTTAATTAAATTTGACTTATAATTGATTTAGGCGTATAATATATCTATTGGCTTAGAATATATATAGGCCAAAGAAATGGCAAAAGGAACTTAATCAGTCGTAAATATAACGCTGGTTCAGTTTTTTAGAGTTATTCGTTAAATTTTTTCCGGCTTAGGGGAAATCAAACAATCGTTTAGTTCCATATCAGCCGTAAGAAATTTAACACAAGAACTATAAAAAGCTATTTTTTAATTATGTTTAATAATAAGTGTAAATCAAAGAAACCAAAACGCTAAGATTAAGCGTTTTTATTATTTAAAAAGATTATGTTTAAAATACCTCTAATCGGCCAATCTCACAAAGCGGAAAAGTTAAAGGAATTACAAGATGCCGAACTAAAGAAATACCAAGATGAGATGAGCAGAAAATTATCAAAGTGGGAGATAGAAAACGAATGTTTTGTAAGACCGGTAATAATAGACAAGAGCAGTCCCAATAGTTTTAACTTAATGGCCAATATTTTATTTAAGAGGATGGATAACGATTCGATGAATTATTATAAACTTTTTTTGAACCAACAGGATGATCTCAAAAATCTTAAAACTAAGTGATTTTAAGGATAAAAAGGCCTTAGAGGCGGAAATAAAGAAAAACGGCGGGGATATGATTACTGGTACTATTTTTGAATTGAATAAATTTAATCTAAGGCAGGATAGTCAAGTCTTGGGCATACAGATTAAACCTGATCCGGAGGAAATAGAAGCAAAAGGGTTTAAAAGTAGAGAGGAGTTAGAAGCATATATTAAAGATTTGTTAGGAGATAATTTAACGATTAATAGAGTAAACCAACATCGGATTATAGGCACTAAAAAAGATTTAGACATATTATTCTTATCCAAGACTAGCCAGATATACGGCTGTTGGGTAGAAGAATCGGAGGAGAAATAAGATGACCCAATTTATAAATCAAGGCAAGCATTTATTCAAGATAGAAAAAGGGAAGAAAGTATATATTTCTTCTTATAAAAGCGAAGAAGGAGAGAAAAAGGCAAAAGGAATGGCTAAGTCTTTAACTATTGCCAGTAATCAGGAAGTATCAAAAGAGGCAAGAGAAGAAGCAAAGAAGCATCAACCTGTTATTATGGGAACTTATGAGAGGGATAGGAGCGGATATAAACAGGATTTAAGAATGGGTAGAATTAAGGAATAATCATATGGGTGCGCCAAAAGGAAATCAATTTGCAAAGGGCAATAAAGGGGGTAGGCCAGAGAAGTATAAAAAAGAGTATTGTGATGAGATAATAAAGTTTTTTGATATAGAACCTAATAGAAAAGAGGTAGTGGCAAAGATAAAGGCATATAATAAAGCAGGAGCACAAAACTTTGAAAAAGAAGAATATAAAAGAGTGGCGAATGAATTGCCAACTATATATAAATTCGCTAAAAAAATAGGTGTAAGTCATTTTACAATATTAGAATGGGCTAAGAGATATAAAGAGTTTTCTAAGGCTTTAATGACTGCTAAAGAGCTTTATAAGCAGTTTTTGATAGAAAATGGTTTACAGGGAATTTATAATCCGGGATTTGCTATTTTTGTAGCTAAGAATACTACGGATATGAAAGATAGAAATGAAACTGATATTACTTCCAAAGGAGAAAGAGTAAATACGATTGCGGAATTAATTTTATCTTTAAAAAAGAATGGACAAGAATCAGCAAAAACAAATGGAAGCGAAGTTGGAGGAGTGGAAAAGTGATCCTGTTTCTTTTATAGAATTCTTTTGGCCCGAAACAAAGTTATGGGATAAATTAAGAGAAATATGTTATTCAGTAAGAGATAATAGAGGAACGGTTGTGCCATCAGGACATTCGGTTGGCAAAACTTATATCAGCGCAAAGATTATTCTTTGGTGGTTATTTACGCATTATCCTTCAAAAGTAGTGACTACAGCGCCAACTTGGCATCAGATTTCTTCAATCTTATGGGCCGAGATAAGAACAAGTTTAGCAAAATCAAAATTTCCTTTAGTAGATACAAAGAATATATTACAGACAGAATTAAAGTTAGCTTCAGATTGGTTTGCGATAGGAATATCTACGGTTGAAAGAGTGGAATTAAGAGAGTATGGATCAACTAAGTTTCAAGGGTTTCATAGTGAGAATTTACTGGTAGTGATGGATGAAGCGCCGGGAGTTGATTCATCAATCCATAAAGGATTAGAAACTTTAGCTACTGGTGTTAATAATAGAATTTTAAAGATAGGAAATCCTACCAGTCCTTCAGGAGATTTTTATAAGAATTGTTATTCTTCGCAATGGAATAAAATATCTATTTCTGCCTTTGATCATCCCAATATAAAAAATAGAAATGAAACTATACCCGGATGTGTAACTGTTAATTGGATTGATAGGGTAAAAGAAGAATGGGGAGAAGGAAGTTCTTTATGGAAAGCTAAGGTATTAGGGGAGTTTCCTGATGAAACAGAAGATACTTTAATTCCTTTAAGCTGGTGCGAGATAGCGGTTAATACGGCAGTTGAACCAAATGAGAGAAAAGTATTGGGAGTTGATGTGGCAAGGTTTGGAGATGATAAAAGCATAGTAACCGAGATTAAAGCTAATATCGCTAAGTTTCTTTACACAGTACAGAAAGAAAGCACGATGAGTTTGACAGGAAGGATAAATCTTATTGCTGATAATTATGATTTAATAGGCATAGATGGAGTAGGAGTAGGGGGCGGAGTAGTGGATCGGTTAAGAGAATTATTAAATGATCCTTTAAACGACAAAGAAAAGACCGGATATAAAGTGATAGATATTCAGGAAGGCTCTAAACCTACTGAATATAAAAGGTTTTTCAATTTCAGGTCAGAAATGTATTGGCATTTAAGGGAGCGTTTAAGACCAGATGGATTATCTTATTTAAAAATAAAGATACCAGATGACGATGAACTGAAAGCACAGTTAGCGGGGATTAAATATGATTATTCTTCTGATGGCAGGATAAAGATTGAAAGCAAAGAGGATATGAAAAAGCGTGGGTTAAAGAGTCCGGATAAAGCAGATAGTTTGGCGATTGCCGTTTGGCTTAACAGGCCGGAGAAACTTAAAGAGATAACACAAAATCCGATATATAAAGAGTTTTTCCAATATAAGAAAGAACAAAGAAAGTCAGATAATATATTAAATATTTAAGAATCAATACAATTGTTACACAGTCGTAATCAGTGCTTTGCGACTATAAATACAAAGGACTGAAAGGCACAGCGATATCCCACTCACCCCCTTGAATATCAATTAGGTATTTAAAGGAGTGGGTAAATACGAGACACGCCAAGGCTGATAACTACTTCAAATAACTTATCTGGTGCGAGAACGGTTAGGAGAGGTATAGTGTAACATACATACTCTTAATCGTTCTCACCTCGGATAGAGGGGTGCGAATGTCTCGTTAATGGGATAAGATATAATATTTAGAAAATTATGCTTAACAAACAAGAACCAAGGGATATAAAAAGTTATAATCCTTCTCCAGAAGAAAGGGAGTTTATCTTAAAGTGGTATGGAGCTTTTTCCGAAGATAAACAGTTAAAGGATCAGAAATATCGTTGTTTAGGAAATACTACATTAGAAAGATTCTGGCAGATTTCAAAGGATAATTATGACGTGATAGTTCCTCTAAAAAGCAAAGCAGACTGGAAAAGGCAGGCTAAGAGGACAATTACAAGGGATAAAGCGAATGGTTTTATCGCTAAGATGGTGCGAAAGATTATTTATCCGCAAGTTCTGGCCCAGAACAGGAATCAGGAAATAGATGTTAAAGCTTCCAAGATACTTGGTATTCTTTTAGAATGGTGGGAAAGAAAAATGAAAGCGGTTAGGATTTATATAGATGCAATAATTAAATGCGTGATAGAAGGGACTATCCATATCCAGTCTAATGTGATTAACGGCTTTGAAGAAAGAGAAGTGGTAGGAAATGAAGAAATATTTATCCCTAATATCAAACAAAAAAATATCCAGAAGCAATCGCACTTAATCAGAGCGCATATTACCACTTATGAAGAAGCGAAATTGGTATTTGACGATTTTGATAACTGGGATTATGTCTTAGCCGGAAATTCAAGCCAATGGGGATTTAAAGACCCATTATTAAACGATATAGATACTGGGATAGAAGAAAGCAATGAGGTTTTAATTGTCTACTTATGGGAACATACCGGATATGATAAAAAGAATAATCCGAAAGAAAAGTTATATAATGTTTTGATTAACGGCGTACCGATGTATGCGATAGATAATAAGTTAAATTTAAAGCATAACCGTTATCCTGTTAGTAAGACTATTTTTGAAACCTTTTCTGATCCTAACTTTTATTGGGGAAACAGTTTGGCTAATAAATGCAAGCACGATCAGGAATATCTTGATGCCTTTAGAACTATACTTTTAAATAAGGCGATATTGAACTTATTACCGGCTTTGATGAATAAGGGAGGGGAACATGTTGATGAAGATGTGATTGTGCCGGGAAAGATAACGCCAACACAATTATCCGAAGGAGATATATTTGTCGTTCCGGGTACGGATAAGCCTATTACCGCCTCTGATTTGAATGTAGAAGCCTTAGTAGAGCGAAGCATAGACGAAGGAACACAGCCGCCTACCAGCTTGGGTCAAGGTTCAAGTGGAGGCAGGACTTTAGGAGAAATACAATTAAAAGATTTAAGGGCCAGCGAGTTATTGGAAACTTTTGGCAATATGATTTCTTTCTTGGTAGAGGATATGGCCGAATTATCTTTGCCTAATATTTTGCAGTTTGGGATTAAGGGTAATATTCAGCAATTGGTAGAAGAAGGAGATGCGGAGATTTTAAGCAAAAAAACAATAGAGATATCCAATCAAAGGCTTGATACCGGAGAAACAGGGATTTTATCTTTAAACTTTGTTTCAAAAGGACAGCATCCGACTCCAATGGATATTTTAAAACAGGAAAAACAAGCAGAAAAGGAAGGAAATAAAAAAGAAATAGTTTATGTTGATCCGATATATTTTGAAGAATTAGATAAGTTTGTTTATGTATCTGCTAATCCGGCCGATAAAGTTTCTAAGTTAAGCGAGCAACTGATGACTTTAGAACGCTATCAGGGTGTTTATCGCAATAATGCCAATATAGACCAAAAGGAAGCGGTTAGGCAGGTAATAATCGCTTTTAACGATGATGAGGAGAAACTATTGGTTAAGGAAATGCCTCAAATGGCTAATCCGACACAAGGAGGAGGCCGTTTAACATCTGCAACCGAGAGGATGAAGCAAAGCCTAATGCCGAAAGAACAAGTAAAAATGCCTTTAGTTTAATAATTTAATTAATTTATATGGTGAAGAAAATTGTAAAGAAATTAGGGAAAGTAAGTAAGGAAGTTAAAAAAGAAGTAATTAAAAAGGAAACAAAAAAGGTTGATTATGCCGAGAAATTGGCTGTCTTAATAAAGGACTTTAAAGATAATGGGACAGAATATAATCCTGATACTTTAAGGGAATTGATAAGACAGACTGATAATAGCGAAATAGCCCAATTAGCTAATCAAGAGTTAGAATTATTTAAAAAGAGAGAAACAATAAGAAAAGAACAAAATGGTTAGGATTATTACAAAAGAAAGGTTTGAGTTTGTTAGTTTATTGTCTTTATTAAAAGAAAGAAATTTTGTTTTAGTCAGTCCTGATAATGTTGAGAAAGCAACGAGTATTATAAAACAATGGATTGCTATTACTTTAGCTGAAAAATATGATAAAGACGCTAAAAAGATGATTGAGGAAAAAAAATATTCTTTTCAGTTTAGAGGAAATTATTTATTAAATGATAATGAAATAATTTTAATAACAAATGATTGAATTAACTAACAACTATTTTGAAGCAGAAAGGAATTTGTTAGCTGAATTTCAGAAAATATCAAGGAATAAAGAAGCCTTATATGATTTATGCGATAATTCAAGATTGATAAAGCAAATAGCCGCTAATTGTTTATTGCAGGATAAAGATGCAACTAATGAGGATTTAATCAAAGTGATTCAAAGGTCTTGGATTTATAGGCAGGCGGCAGGAGAAAGATTAGTAATGAAAAATAAAATAATTCTTACTTTGACTAAAGAACAATTAAAGATAATGGCGGAAAAAAATGCCAATAAAAGCTGGGCTTTAAGAAAGTTAAAAGAAATATATGATGAATAACGAAAATAACAAAGAAGAAATAAACGATGAATTTAAAAAGATGTTTGGAGATTATTATTATCCATACAAAACTTCAAATGAAATTATAGATAAGTTAGCGCCGGCGAATAAGACAAAGTATTTTAAAGAAGCAGGTAGGATAAAAGAAAGCGATGTTTTTAGGCAGGAGATAAACGAGGCTACTAGATATTTTTATAAGAAATTAGCGATAGAAGCAAAAGATGATTATGAGAGGGCATTTTATAAAGGAGCATTATTGTTTTTAAGTGATTTTTACAAAAGGTTAAATTCTTTAGCCAATAGAGACCCTCTTGAAACACAGAAAGCGGTTAATGAGGCTAATAAAATAATTGATAATTTACTTTTAAATAAATAATTTTATGGGAGTTTCAAATAAAGAAATAAACAAAACATTTTTAGAACTGATAAAATATAAATCAAAAGAAGAAAAAAAAAGTGATGAGCAATATTCTAAAAATAAAAGAAAACTTTTAAGCAGATACAGTAGTTTTTTGCCTCCTACTTTAATGGGAAATACTAATTATAATAAAGCAGTTAAAACTTTATCAAAACATATATCTAAAGGAGAATTTCCTCAAGCAAGAGCTTATGTTAAAGATCAAGCAAACAAGATTAGCCAACAGGTTAAGGGGACTGGTTCAGAAGGATATATGAATGATTTATTAAGAAAATTAAGACTTAAAAAATATTAAATTTATGCCTTACAAAGTAATCGGTTCAAATTTGATGCATTTAAAAGGGGGAAAATGGAGCGTAAAACAACATTGTTCAAACCATAAAAATGCTATTGGAGCAATGGGATTATTACAGGGGTTAGAACATGGAACAATAAAAAAATCACAAGTAGGAAAGAAAAAAACTAATAAATAATTTTAAATATATGGCAAAAAAGAAACCGCCAGTAATTGAAATAATTGAAAAGAAATAAGTTTTTTAAAATAAAGCCACTGCCGAGCTTTTAAATCGGCGTAATATATAAAACTTATATGACCGTAAACAACAGCCCTATAAAAGAGGATAAAACCTTTATCATCGGGGAGGAAAATAATGATGGTAATAAAAATGATTCTGGCCAAACTACTGAAGGCGAACTTGATGAGCAAGGTAATCCTATCAAGCCCGCAGACAGTGAAAAAGAAGAAGGCGAGAATAAAGAAAAATTACCAACTGGTGATCCTTACGAGAAATTGCTTGCTGATTTAAAAGATGAAGTAAGAAGAAAAGGAACTGCTTTAGTGGAAAAAAACGATAAGATTAAAGAGTTAAAAGAGGCTTTGGAAAATAAAGGAATTGATAAAGAGGAAATAGAATCTATTATTGATGAAGTTTTATCTACTAAATTGGGAGAGATAGATGAAAAATCCAAGAAATTGGATGATGCTTTAAAGATAACTTTTGAGCATAATATTGATACGGCTCTCTCTAAAGTTTCCGATAATGACGGAGAGAAAAAGATTATCAGATATTTTTTTGACAATAAAGTCAATAAATCTTTATCTTTTAATGAACAGGTTGAGCAAGCAAAGGTTTTAGCTCAAAATGTGATGAGTGATGAAAAATTCCAGAAAGAAGTTAATGAAGCCAATAAGATGGCGGTTAAAACTTTTGGAAAGATGAAACAAGGAGTGGGATTATCAGAAGATAGACAAACTTTAGCAAATGTCTTATTTAAGACAAAGAAAGGGAAAGATGAATTTGCTAAAAGACTTAATAAATAAATGAACGATTATGCAAAAGTTTTTAAGAGATCCCGGTGGATTAGGCCGTGGTTATCCTGTAATCGGAGCTACTTCGGTTCAATTTACTCACGCAGATCCTGTTTATATTGATTCTTCCGGATTTTTAGCTTTAGCAACTGCCGGAGGTTTGATTTTAGGGTATTATTGTGGCGCAGGAGAAACAATGTCAGCTACAAATCAAACAGTAGAAAAGGAATGTCCTGACTATGTTTATGCTAAGGATGTTGAAATGGTATTTGGAGCTGATCAAGATGCTACCCAGACAGATATCGGAGCTTATTGTGACTTTGGTACAGTTACTACTGGTGCTTTTGAACTTAATTTAGCGGCTTCTACCAGCGCTGGATTATTTGTTCTTGGATTTGATCCAGATGGAGAAGCGGATAATGATGCTGTTGTAGTTATGGCGGCTGAATTACAGATTTTGGGATATGCTCAAGTATAATTTATTAATTAAAATGATATGCAGAAATTTTTAAGAGATCCAGCAGGTTTAGGCAGAGGATATCCGGTTATAGGTGTTGCTTCTGGCGCTTTTGCTTATGCAGATCCAGTTTATATTGATTCAAATGGTTATCTCGCTACTTTAGCGGCTGCTACTTCTGGAGTATTAGGTTATTATGTCGGACAGGGAGAAACAATGGCATCTACTAATGCTACGGTTGCGAAAAAGTGTCCTGATTATGTTATGGCCGAGGGAGTAGAGATGGTCTTTGGTTCAGATCAAGCCTGTACCCAGACAGATGTAGGAACACAGTGTGATTTTGGAACTTATACATCAGGAGCATTTGAACTTGATTTAGCGGGAGGTCAATCTAACGAAGTAACAATGTTTATTATAGGATTTGATCCTGATGGTGAGAGTGATACTGATGCGGTTGTAGTTATAGCCGCTACTTTACAGAAATTAGGATATGCCATTGTCTAATTTATTTAGAAAAAGAGAGGAATCTAAATAATTTAATTTAAACGAATATGAATAGAAATTTTGTTGTGGATGGTGAAGCCGTAGATGCTGCCGTGCAAGCTCTATTCTCCGAAGTGTCAGAACAGATAAGTAATGAACTATATTATTCTAAATATGGTTTTACTGATTATGAACCTGATATTCCAGAAGAAAAATTGTCTTCTGTTTCTGGCTTTGGAAAAGGAACTTTGACAGTTGCCGGCCAGCAATATGGCTCAAACCAAAGATACAAAGGGTATAACAAACAGTTATTGCTTAGAAAATATACTTCGGAGATTGATTATTCCGAAGAAGATTTACATTGGCTTCAAAAAGCGCCTACTACTAAAAGAGTAATGGATTTTAGAAGCGTGGTAGAAGGAGCGGTTAATGCTTTAAATGCCAATATAAATGATGATACGGCAAAACTGTTTTATCTTGCTCACGGGACAACTTTCTTTACCGGTGGCGATAGTTTACCTTTAGCCGATCAAGCTCATTTAATCAGAAAACCAGGTATTACCGCACATCCGAATACTTTTTATACCGGATTTGGCGATACAACTACTCACGCCGCTTTTAGTGCTGATGCTTTGATAGAAGCCTTAGAGAGAATGGATAGATTTGTTTTAAATGATGGAACACAAATGAGACCTTGTAAGAATGTTTGTATTCTTCATTCCATAGAATTGAATGATAAAGTAACACAGGTTTTAAATTCTATCTATGGGCCAACTGCTAATTTAAGCCTCAATATCGGTTCTGCTGATTTTAACAGAGGAATAGGCAGAACAGTTACTCACGCTGTTATTCCTGATCAACCATACGCATATAGAAATTATTGGGCGATTGTTGATTTGGATAGAGCGGGTAAATTTTTATTTATGGCTTGGGGTTGGAAACCGAGAATGAATAATCAAGCGGAATTCAGAAAAGGTCTTTATTACAATGAAGGTTCAGTTTTGTTTGCTCCTATCGCCGCTGATTGGAGAGCTACTTTCTTTTCTAAAGGAGACGGATCAATAGTATCTTAATTCTTAATCTTGTATTATTATGTCAAAAATTGTTAAAGCTACAATTTCAAATGTTAGCAGAATAATGCTTGTATTAGGAATAGTTTTTTGTTTAATTAGTATTACTGGTTTTGTTTATTCCAAAGTCAGTTTTAGAGACCAAGTGGCAGATGAAACTTCTGATAAAATGGTAAAAGAACTTTTGTCAGAAGATTCAGAAGATATAAGTTTTGGAAGTTCTGGTGAAATTGCTACTACTACAAATTCAAACTTCAGTCGATTAGATAGTTTAAACTTAACCGGAAATCTCCGTTTAGGCGAAGCTACTAATTTTGCTGAAGGATTAAGAACTTGGGCAGTAGTTAAAGATTTTACCGATGCTACAATTACTCCAGTGGCTTTCCAAAATACTTATGGTGAAGATGTAGCTATAAGAGATTTATGGTTGACTAATTCTGGAAAAGCAACAACCACGATCAGATTATGCGTTACCACTTCCACTGCTTCATTTTTAGCTGGTGATAATGTTTCTTATTTAAACGCTGATGCCGGTTCTTGTACTTTAATGCGTACATTTGGTAATGCTTGGGGAGCAGATACAGGAGCAGTTCCTACTTCAACTGATTTTTGGTTGACCAATTATGCCGGTACAAATACTTTTGTCGCTAATGCTAAATTGCCAGTTATTTTGAAACCAGATCAATATATTCTTGTTTTTGCCACTTCTAGTGCTTCAGATTTTAGCGGTAATTACGGAATAGTTGGTTCAGGTAATACTTTTGACGGAGAACTTGGAGTTATTTTACAAGCAACTCATTAAGTTGTAGATACACTTAGCCCTTAATTGGGCTAAGATGTGCCTATAATTTATAATTTAATTTAAAAAACTATGGACATTTTAACAGAGATAAATTGGTCTTTATTTACTCCTGAAGAAAAGGAAATGATTTTAAAAGCAGTTGATAATGGAGATTTAGACCATATCACTTGTCTTCCGGGTATAAAACTTACGCCTGATAAAGAGAAAGAGATAGAAAAAATAGTACTTGATTTAAGAGAAATTGATTTAGGCGATGAATCAAAAGTCAGAGAAGAAATGGATATTTTCTGGGCTAAGAAAGGAATGATAGATACGCCTGAAAAAGAGAAAGAATGGCAGGAAAAGATAGATAAAGAAAATGAGGAAAAGAAAAAAGAAGTAGAAAAAGAAAAGGATAAAATAAATGGAGAAACTAATAATAAATAATTAAATAATATGGCTAAAAAAATCGTTTTAATCTCTATCGCAGTTATCTTGCTTGTTTTGGTCGGAGCAATTGTAATTAAAAAAATTAATCCATCTAATAAATTTGCTTCTGCTATTTTAAGAAGTAATATTTCCGTGATGGTTGGTTCTTCTTCTGACTTAAAGAAAATACCGCAGTCTTATGTTTTTTCCAATACGACTACGACTGATGCAACTTATGACGGAGATGTAATAAACCAATATGTAAATACTAAGGGATCGATTGGTATTACAATTTATGCTTCAGGTATTGCTTCTAATGCTACCAACACCATTAATTTTATGTTTCAGGTTTCTCCGGATAATTCAAACTGGTTTGATTTAAGCAATGCGACTACTACGACTCAATCGGCAACTTCTACTCAAGATTTAAATCCTTATGTTATTGCTTGGTTACCGGGAACAGCTACTAATACAGCAAGTTTTTATATCCCAGTTAAAGGAACTGATTATATGCGTATTTTGTTAAAGGGAAGCGATAATAATGATACAGATAATTATGAGAAATCACAGGCTTGGATTACTGTGGTTAAAGAAACAGAATTATAATTTTAAAAAAATAGATGAATTATTCTAAAATTGAACCCACCCAATTTTTTCCTTTAACTTATCAATTAGATGATGGATTAACTGCTCCTACCAGATATATTCAGGCTAAAATAATTAAATCTTCTGACAGGTCAATAGTTGCGACAGTTAATTTAACTGATAATGGAAGTGGTAGTTTTTCTGATTTTTCAAAGACACCATCAAGCCTTAGTTTAAGTAAAGGAATATACATTGAGATAATCACCACTGTTTATAAAGATAGCGGATATACCGATGCTGATGATCTTCGTTATGCTTTAAAGCACGAAACTTATTATGTAGCCGAAGAAATGGGTGGGGCGATATTAGGGGGTAGAAATGTTGGAACTCCAAACATTAATATCAATTTAGATGATATAGTTGAAAAGATTTTTAGTTATAAGTATGCGAAAGAAAAAAAATCGTTCGCATATTTGTTATCTTTATTAAATAAGTTTTTAGAAGAAAATAAGATAAAGGAAATTTATAGCGATACTCAAGAGATTAAAAACAGTTTAAACGGAGTAGCCGATATATTGGGTAAGTTCTCGGAATCTCTGGCTATTTTTGCTAAGAATATTGGAGAAGAAATCACTTTAGTTAAAAGTAAAATACAAGATAATACAATGATGGGAGAGAATATTGATTTAAAAATGGGCGAACATATTAATTCTTTAAAAGAAGAAGCCTTAAAGATTAAAGTTTTATCAAGCGAGATTGCCAAAGAAAATAAGGATACATTACTTGATATTAATTCTTATGAAAGAATAAAAGAGAAATTAAACGAAACTCTTGTCTTGCTAAAAAAACTTGAAGAATATTACCAACATTATAATAAGCCGACAATGTATGGAAAGTTAGAACGATTAGTTGATCTGATAGACACATTTTTAAAGAACGCAGATAAAGATAAAGCAAAAAGAATGGTTGATAAAGAATTAGATATGATGAATATGTTGGGAGAAATTGATAAAGAATTAGTTAATTTTAAACAAACTGGATGAAGAAAATAATTATTACATTTTCTATTTTTTTATCTTTGCTAATAGTTAGTAAAAGTATTTTTGCTTATACTTTTTTTAAGGATTTATTACTGGAAAAAACATCTAATAAATTACAGGAAAATATAACTTTAGGTTCTAATATTAACTTACTTAATTTATGGTTGCCTTTGGATAATGAGCAGAAAGTTTTTATTCGTAAAAATAAGATTGGAATGTTGGTAGGAAATAATGCCACGCAAACAGATTCTTTTGTAGAATTACAATCATCTTCTACGCCTACTTTATATGTTAATAATGCTATTTATGCTTCTTCCACTTCTTTGTTTGATAAGATAAAGGTTTATGGCAATGCTACTTCTACCTTAGCTTTACACGGCACTGAAGTTTGTATTGCCAATGATTGTAGGACTGTATGGCCCACCTCTGGCACCGGTGGTTCAGCCGCTTGGGAGAAGTATAGTATTTTATCATCTCCCGCCAATATAATTACTCCTACAACAACAAATGCTTCAATATTCGTCTCCGGCAACGCTACAACCACCGGAAGCCTCACGGTCGTTGGTTTAGGAGGTTCTGGCGATAGTTTAAAGGTAGATGCCAATGGTTTAATCTATCGTGGGACTGATGCTACTGGGGCAAGTGCTGGAGCTGCTTGGGAACAGAAATGGCTTAACGCTATCACGCCTACTACCACAGGAGCAGGTATTTTCGTTACCGCTTCTTCTACTATTCAGGGATCATTAAGAGTAGACGGCAATGCCACTACTACTGGTTCGTTTTCCGCCGGACAGTTATTGGTAGGAAACACTCCTCTTAATATCTCAAACTGGGACACGGCTTATTCTTCTATTTGGGGTAATACTCAAGAGCAAAACTTTTGGAACGCTACTACTTCTTGGGCTTATTACGATACTAACTGGGCGAGAAACGCCAATGGAACGACTACTCAGACAAACTTTAAAGGACAGTTTGATTCTTTATATAATGCGACTACTACGCAAACAAACTTCTTACAGAATTGGAATACTTTACATAATGCCACGACAACTTATCCCGGCTTTGCCACTCAATTTGCTTCTGCTTTAAACGCTACAAATACTTGGGCAGGTTTTCAATCTGAATTTAATAATAAAACTAATGCTTCCACAACTATAAATAACTGGGATTATTTGAAATCAAAGCCAGCAACTTCTACTGTTTTAAATTTATTAGATACACAAAAAAGAATTTCTGTAATTAATGCGACCACAACCAACGCTGATATTTTAAAAGTTTATACCAACTCCACTTTAGCCGATGCTACTTCAACTCACTTGGCGGTTTCCACTTTGACTAATTGTAATACAGTAGATACTGATGCCAGTGGAACTTTTATTTGCGGAACAGATGCGACAGGTTCAGGGGGATCGGCGGCGTGGGAAAAATATACAGGACTTGCTACTCCTGCGAATATCATCACGCCTACTACTACCAATGCTTCTATTTTTGTATCGGGTAGTGCCACCACCACGGCTTCTATGTCAGCTTCAGAATACTTAATCGGCACTGCTCCGCTTAATTTGGATAATATCGCTGATGGAGTTTCATACGAGAGAGTAGGAGCGGCCGAGTTATCAGGAGGAATTTATAAAGACGCTACGATAGCGGTTAAAGGGATTGCTTCTTTTAGCGATTCTTATTTCTCGGTTTCTTCGGGTGCGGTTTCTATAGACGATATTTATTTAAGAAACGATGCTTCTGATACGACTTCAGGAGGACTTACAATGAACTCGGCCACCACTACCGACTCTTTATCAGTGGGAGGAAAAGCAAGTTCGACTTCCTACACAATCAATGGATTATTTACAGTTAATAATTCAGGAAACGCCACCTCATCTCATTTCGGAGTAACGGAGGTATGTATTCAGAACTCTTGCCGAACTACTTGGCCGACTTCTGATTTAGGAAGCACTCAAGCTTGGGACTTAGCTTTTACAGGAGCGATAAAACCTACTACAACCGCTACTGGTATTTTTGTCAATTCATCTTCTACTATTTCTATATTAAGAGTTTCTAATAGTTTAAATGCCTCTACAACAGGAATAGACACTTTAACTGTAAATACTGGTTCTACATTTCCAGCCAATGATATTTCTGATGCGGAAGTTTCCAATACTCTGACTTGTAGCGACTTACAATCCGCTTCTGCCGTAGTAGATATTTCTACTGAAACAAACTTAACGGCAGGGGATGCTTTGACTTTAACAGATGACGATATTGATTTTGACGGAGGGGCAAGTCCGGGCGGTTCTTTGGGAGGCACTTGGGCATCACCGACTATTGATGATTTATTTGTTTTAAATACTACCGATATTATGAGTGGCGGACTGACGATGAGTTCTGCCACCACTACTGACACTTTCTCTATTGGCACTTATTTACAAATGGCAACCGCAGGCGATAACTTTATTTATTTTGATAACGCCAAAACAGAATACATATCTTGGGATGACAGCCCGGGCGAGTTTGACTTTACCGATGACTTAAATGTTAGTGGAAATGTAACCTCAACCGCCGCCTTGCACGGTTTATCTGTTTGTATAAATAATGATTGTAAGACAGCTTGGCCGGCCGGTGGAGGAGCGGCGGGACAAAATGGTGCGTGGGAAACTTTTGCTACTGGAGTATTAAGACCTACTTCTACTGCTAACGCTATTTTGATTAATTCTTCTACTTCAACAATCACTAATTTAAAAATGAATAATAGCACTACGACTAATTATTCAATTATCGGCAGTAATCTTTGGGGCGCTCCGACTTCTACTTTAACAGTAGTAGGCAATGCACAATTTACCGGAGTCTGTACCACTTCTCACGAATTAATAGCAAGGGCTATTTTTGCTGGCAATGGAGGTCAACCAAACACAACTTCCACTTTAAAAGTGGTAGGCAATAGCTTTTTAGATGGTATAGCGACTACTACTGCTACGACTACCGTAGGAACAAAAATAAAAATGTACACAAATGACGGAACTTCCACGATTGAATTTTTGAATTAAATTATGAAAAAATTACTATCACTAATTCTTTTAATCTTACTTCTTTCAGGTTGCTCTATTAAAGACAACCGACTTTTTAATGGTATTGGTGAGAGTGATATTTCCATAGACCAGATGACGAATAAATATAATGCGTCAAACGAGATTAAACAGAAATATAAAATAAATGGGGCAAAACTTGAAAGAGATATTATTAAAAATCCAGAACTTGATAAATATAAAAATGAGCCGAAAGACGAGATTAAAATAACGATAGGTGATAATACTCCAGTAGTGGAAAAAGGATTATTCGGAGCAAGCAAAGAAACACAGGAATTTACACCCGATATTCAATTAAGCAGATGGAACGAAGTTTCTTTTAAACTTTCTCCCAAAAATCTGTTAAAAGATGTGACGACAAAAGATAAGAAATTAAGTTTCAATGGCGATAAAATTAGATATGATACGCCAAAGATGAGTTTTGAAATGTATGATGTGCCAGCGACTTCTATTGACGAGGGCGGATATAAATACATTTGGTTTTTGAATCAGAAGCCAGAAACAAATAAAGTGGAATTTCAAATAGAAACTTCTGGTTTAGATTTCTTTTACCAGCCCCCACTCACCCAAGAATACCAAAACGGCTATTCAGAGGAATTTCAAAAAGAAATCGTAGTTACCGAAACCCAAGTCAAAGATTTAGACGGTAATGTTTTAGTTAATAGACCTGAAAATGTAGTCGGTTCTTACGCTGTCTATCACCAAACCAAAGGCGGAATGAATGATAAAGATGGCAAGGAATACAAAACGGGCAAAGCATTTCATATTTTCAGACCGCACATCATAGACGCAGTAGGAAAAGAAACTTGGG
>Ga0265297_10005085_pt1 | contig 20568 bp, 30 predicted proteins | sample Munlanlwell13791_FD_192502 | JGI IMG/M metagenome (GOLD analysis project Ga0265297, IMG submission 192502) | Leachate microbial communities from a municipal landfill in Southern Ontario, Canada - Leachate well 137-91 | ecosystem: Engineered > Solid waste > Landfill > Unclassified | place...
ATCTCAAAATCATTAACAAATTGTTCGGGCGTTTCGAGTTTATTTTCCGCCGAAAGTATTAACTTTCTAATATCTTTTAAACTCATTATTGTTCGTCCTCTAAGAACGCTACAAGTAATATTACGTTATCTTCCACAACATAACCTTGGACAACTCCATCTTTTACTTGCTGTTCTACTGATTTGATGCGTAATGCTGTGTCATTACCAAAACCTAAGCAAACATAATCCCCGGCAACTTGTATTTGAGATTTTAAATAGTCTGCTTTTATATCACAAACAAAAGGTTTCACATCTTTAATATCTTCAACATAAGTTATTGTCTCGGACGCATTTTTACTTTTAGTGTTTGTGACAGTTACTCCAGTTTTGTCAAAAGACAACTGAACTCCATCACAACTGTAAGCATCCTTAAAAATAGACAAACGGTCCAAACATCCTAGTAAATCATCTTTTCTGAGGATAGCCTCGTTCGAGAATTCCCCTTCATAAATAAAATTACGTATTACGTCAAGTGCGTAGTCGTTTTTGTTCTCCATTTCCGCGGTGTAAACAGTATTTAAGCCGTCTGTTATGGTGATTCTTTCATCCTTAAATGTTGCGGTTAATTCTTCCTTATCAAAAATACTCAATAAGTCGATTGCTTCCGCTCTAAGTAAAATATCTTTGCCAAAAATATTACTTAGTGTTGCGGTTGCTTTTTCAGAATCCGAAGAAATAACATCATCACCAAAAAATATACCAGTATAAACCAATTGTGTGGTACTATTATCCGAAGTTGCCGGTCTATTGTTTTTAATTGCTTTGTCTAAAATAGTTTTTTTAATAGACTTTTTCTCTTTCGAATCAAATTTGAAATTAGGAAATTGGTCTCCTTCCTGTAATACCTCTGTTTCGAAATTGTATGTTCCGTTACCTTTTACTTGAACACAATTATTGTCATTTTCGGTTTTTCCTGGAATAACTGTTAATGTAATTTTAGGTGCTGTTGTTCTCGCAATTAATTTAATAAAAGTATCCGCTTTTATAAGAACTTCAAAATTTGCTTTGCTTGCAACCTTTTCTAAAGTACATTCCACATTTGTTGTTCCGTCTGTTGCTGTTAGTGTAAGATTTGTGTTAGCAAACTTAATTAAAAGTAAACCAGTAATATCCATTACTTTGTTATTCTTTACACCCTTCGCAACTTTGTTACAAATTGCTTGTAAATCGGCTGTTGCCATTGTTACCGTCATTTTTTCGTCTGTTGGTGTAGCAGTTGCTACTGATTTTTTTGCCATTGTTTTTTCCTCCTAATTTAATATTGAATATAACTCTTGTCTTAACGCTGGGTTTTGCACAAATAAACCCCTTAAAGTGCTTGAAGTGGTTACTGCCCCATTCTTTTTAACACCCCTTGCCGAAACGCAGGAATGTTCCCCTGTAACAACCACAGCCACATCCGGGGTTTTAACAACTAAACTAATACAGTCCGCAATATCCTTTCCTATTTTTTCTTGTAGTTGTAAACGTTTGCTTACCATATCAGCAATTCTTGCTATTTTAGAAAGTCCAATTACTTTACCGTTTGGTATATAAGCTACGTGAACTTTCATATTATACATTAATGCTAAATGGTGTTCACAATAACTAAATATAGGAATGTCTTTTACTACGACTAAATCGTGGTAATCACCCTCCCTGTCATCACAATCAAAACATTTATCATTCATTTCTGCTATTTGTTCGTTTGTGTACAACATACCTTCAAATACTTCTTGGTACATTTTAGCAACACGTTTTGGTGTATCAATCAAACCGTCACGGTCCGGGTCATCCCCAACTGCTTTTAATATTGCTCTTATTGCTTGTTCAATTGCTTCTGTATCAATTTGCTTGTCCATTTCTACTCCTTTATTTAAATATGATATAACCTGTAAATAACCCAATTATAGATAAAATTCCTCCAACATTGTCCGGGGCTGGTAATGGAAGTTTAAACAAAAAACAAACAAAACCAATTAAAAACCCAACTAAAAATGATATAAAATATGGCATTATACACCTCTCATTTCTGGTGGATAAATAACTTTGTGCATTTGTATTTGTATTTTATAATTTTGTAAATCTTTTTCCTTCATAAATTCTACAATTTCTTTAGGTTCAATTTTACCAAATACAGGACTTAAATACTTTTGACAAGGTAATTTACGGAAAGTTAAACATTGTTCCATATCTACTCTATCGCCAACAACAAATTTAAGAACATCATTTACCCCTAAATCTAATGTTGGTGTAATACAACCGCAATGCATATGAGCGTTCATTCCACTGCTTAAACACTTATAATCCATTGTAAAGAATACACTACCGTAAGCAGGAGATATTTTATATTTAGCAATAGGCATACTTCCGTTCGTTTCCACATTTGTATAAAAACCCGAAATATTTAACATATATAACAAGTCTTCAATATCCTCGTGAATTAAAGGTTCACCCCCGGTTACTGTCACATTTTTATTATTTAAATCTGCTACTTTTTCTATAATATCAATGACGTGCATTTCCGTTGCTTCCGAATCCTTTTTCTGTGCATAAGGTGTATCACAATAAGAACATCTTAAATTACAACCGGCTAACCTAATAAAGGTACACAGTTCCCCGGCTCTTTTGCCCTCACCTTCTATTGAACTAAATATTTCAACAACTCTCATTTACATTTCTCCTTGTTCAAACTTACAATATGTTGCTACATTACCTTCGCTTTCCTGTACCGTAACACGTTCACAATATGTGTCATAAGGATATTCATCATTATTATCCAAATATTCACTGATTGTGTCATCAATCCATTTGCACATATTTTCTGCCGTTGGGTTAAAATCCAAAACTTCGTTTAACATTTGGTGGTCTAATTTGTCATGAATTAATTTTTTAATTGCTGTAAAATCAATAACCATACCATATTTAGTTAAAGCGTCGGAAGCACACGTTACCGTTACTATCCAATTATGCCCATGAATATTGCTACATTTACTTTCGTAAGGTAAATCCAAACAATGGCAAGCAGCAATTTCCATTCTTTTAGTTACTTTGTACATTTGCGTCCTCCTCGTACAATGTAGGGTCTACAACCCCGGCATCTCTAAATGCTTCTTTACGTTCTGTACAACTTCCGCATTTTCCGCAGTGTCTTTTAAGACCTTTGTAGCAAGTATAAGTATATTCGAACGGTACACCTAATTCAGTTCCACGCTCCGCAATATCAGTTTTATTTAATCCCATATCAACAAACGGTGTAAACAATTTAACATTCGACCAAGTTCCTAACTCAATTGCCGCTCTTATTGCTGTTGTAAAATCTTGTCTACAATCAGGATAAATATCGTGGTCTCCTAAATGACTTCCTAATGCAATTTCGTCCGCTTCAATACTTTCAGCTAAACCGGCGGATATTGCTAACATAATTCCATTTCTAAATGGTACAACTGTTTTTTTCATATTTTCGTCTGCATAATGTCCTTCAGGAACTTCACCACCGGATTGTAATAAATCCGATTTAAAATGTTCATTAATAAATTCTAAATTAATTTCTGTTAAAGGTACATTGTTTATTTTACACAAAGTTCTTGCACATTCTCTTTCCATTACATTGTGTTTAGAGCCATAATAAAAATTTACCGCCCCCACAACTTCGCGGTCAGTGTTTCTTAAACATTCATAAAATAATGTTGCCGAATCCATACCTCCAGATAATACCACTAATGTTTTAATCATTTCTTTTCCTCCTTTGTTGCGTTAAACAATTTCTTTTGTCTACTTACTTGATTTCTAAAATATTGTATTTTATAACCCATCCCTAACCCAGCACCGTGTATATGTGTATAAATGTTGTGGTCTCTTAATAATTCAATTAAACACCAATGGTAAGGTTCAGATGTTAAAAACTGTATTTCTTTTAAGTCTTTAAACCATTCTTGTGATTGTAATTGTTTATAAACTCTTAAACCAAATTCTGCTTGTTCTTCCTTTTTAGAACCTTGTAATGTTACGTTATAGGGTTCTATAATTGTATCCATATCTAATAAACCATATTTGCAACTTAGAATACATATTCTATCAACTCCTAAACGTTGTTCCGCGAATCTTTTAGCCACCATAAACAACTGGGAATCCGAGTACATTTCTTCCGCTTTGCACTTGTAAGGTTTTTTAGTTTTAGTACAATTTAGTAACGCTATTTTCATTTATTCTCCCAAGGATATGTAATCCATTCTTTTGTTTTTTCAAAATACCAGTAATCCGGTACTACTTTTGAATACCTATAATAGAACATTGTTGTAATATAATACCCGCTTTGTGCATAATGTTGGAGCGTTGTTCCTGTGTCCGCAATATCATCTATTACAATACAGTTTTTACAAGGTGCTTGTAATAATGGAACATCTAATTTATGTGATAATATTACTGCTAAAATTAAACCACCGCGAGGAATACCATAAACACCAGTAACGTTTTCGGGTACGTGCTTAATTAAATCAGTAATATAATCATTTACATCTTCCCATAATACATTCATTAGAATAACTTTTTACTCCTTCTGTATTTAACTACCTCTAATTTATCTGCTTTATCTTTCATAAACATTACATTAAATAAAATTCTTTTGTCGTGAGAGGTTTTTAATTCCTCAACTGTGAAACCAAATCTATTAACTTCTTTTTCAATCTTATCGGCATACTGCGGAGTCATTAATAAATACTCCCCGGGTGTAAAACTTTTTCTATCGCTTAAACAAACAGTTCCATAATTACAAATAATATTTCCGTTGCATCCTGCTTGTATGTGTGTTGTGGAATCCGCGGACGTAACATTAAATTTTTCTAAAATATTAAATGTTGTTATACCAAAAATATGAACTTTTACTTCCGGATTATATTCATTAATTAATTTGAAACAAGATTCTAAAAAGTCGTATTTAGTATCTGTATTTCTGCCAACTAAACCACCTAAAGCTATATATGGTATTTTACATTTTAATGCTTGTATTAAATACTCTTCGGGTTCCCCGGCATGAAACGCATAAATTAATTTATCCGGTTCAATTAGTAATTCCTTCATATACTGGTAGTTTTCCCAAGATTTAGCGGAAGCATCTCTAACTTCTGATGCTGTTGGAGCTCTTCCTCTTTGTCCTGGAATAACATCAACCTGTGCGTATATTGTTATATTTTCGTGATTAGCATTTAAAAAGGAAATATAACTGTCTACATCTAATTCTGCTCCTTTTGTCCAAGCAGAAAAAGCACCACTATCAATAAAAAGTTTCCCCGCACGATTATAAGACAACCAGGTTTTAATAGCGGATTTGTCATTAAGAAAACTTAATAAACGGTTACAACTATTATCTAATAAATATTGTTCACCTGTTTTAGTACGTGAACCGGCAAAATAAATATCTATACTCATTCTTTTTCCACCTTCTCGCCCCAGCGTCTTGTAATTTCTACGTCACATTTTAAACGTACACCTAAATCTAAACCTGCTTCGCTCATTAAGTCAGCAAATATTACAGAACATTTATCGGCATTTTCTTCCGGGCATTCCCCAATTAATTCATCATGAATACATAAAATTAATTTAAATCCTAATTTTCTTAATTCTTTACTTGAACCTACTAAATTCATTGCCATTTTAGTTAAATCCGAAGCAGAACCTTGTACTCTACTGTTTACACATTGTCTTACTGCTTCTGCTCTAATTAAAGAATTATCTTTTATTTTAATATTTTCTGCTTTTGCCATTTCATAAATAGGAACTTTAGCCTTATGTCCAAATGCTTTATTTAACAAACTTGCATATTTTTCTTGAATTTCCATAGGAACTTCTTCAACTGTTTGTTCGGTACCAAAGTCCAGTGGGTCAAAATTATTCGATACACCACCTATCCAAGTAAATTCATATTGAGGAAGTTGCATATCCGGTAAACGTCTTTTTCTCCCCCAAAATGTTGTTACATAACCATAATCCTCTGCCATCCGGAAACTGTCTTCCATAAACTGTTGCAAACCCGGAAACGTTGTCATAATTGTATCATTAATTTGTTGTGCTACTTTAATATTTACTTTTAAATCTTCGGCAATTGCTTTAATTCCTTTACCATACATAACACCTAAAACAATTGCTTTTGCTTTGTTTCGTCTCTCTTTACCCTCTTTAAATTTAGAACCGTCCGGTTTATGTTCACAACATTCCTCGTAAGTTAAACCAAATGCTACTGCCGCAATTACTGAATAAATATCTTTACCCTCTTCAATACCTTTTAACATAACCGCATCATTAGACATTACTGCCGCAATAATTGCTTCTTGTTTCGAATAGTCGGAAGACATTAAAACACAACCAGGAGATGGAATAAACATCGGTCTTATATCTTCATTTTTAGAAGGAATATTTTGCATATTAGGGTCCGAACTTGAAAAACGTCCAGTTACAGCGCCGTATTGATTAAAATTACAATGAATTTTTCCTGTTTTAGGATTAATCTCGTTTGGCATTTTTGTAATATAAGTAGACATTAATTTTTCAAATTCTCGACACTCTAATAAAGTCTTAACCACTACGTGGTCAATGTCTTTAATGTATTTTTCTTCCGTACTTCTAGATTTATTACCTCTTTGTTTATTATCTAATTTTATTATATCATACAATAATTCTGCAATTTGTGGGGGACTTGCTATGTTAATTGGGTCCTGTATTTTAGAATCCGGATTTTGTTTTTTAAACTGTATAATTTCTTTTTCGTACATTTTAACAACATCATAAAATTCTTGTTGTTTTTGTTCTAATAATGCCGAATATTTTGTTACCAATGTTTGTTGGTATGGTAAGTCAATACCTATACCGTTATCCTGCATTTCGGCAACAATTGGTATTATAGGCATTTCTATCTCATTAAAAACGTGGGCAACCCCTTGTAAATTCCGTTTAATACATTCATCGCTATTTGTACTTAAAAATTGGTGTTGATACTTATATAATTCATAAGTAATATAAGCATCGTGTGCCGCATACAAATAAGCAATGTCGTGTGGTACATAATTAAAAGGAATACCTTTAAATAAATCACCAAACGAAAAAGAGTCTCCTTTACCCTCACAACAATATTTCGTATACAAAGGTTTTAGTTTGTTTACTTGTTCATTTTCATTTAAACACTTTGCTGCTAAATAACCATCAAAATAAGGTTTAAACAAATAATGTCCATCCTTTGTTTTAAAATCTGCTTGGTGGTATAATACTCTCATATCAAACTTAGCATTAAATAAAATAATGTTTAATTTATCTGAATAAATTTCTTTAAAACATTTTGTAAATTGTTCAACTGTTAATTGATTTGTTAATCTCATTCCTGTCATATTACTGACGTGATTTAAAGGAATATAAGCGGGTTTTGTATTAAGACTATATAAACTTACGCCCACCAGTGTGCAAGTCATTGGGTCTAAACTTGTGGTTTCGGTGTCGATTGCAAATGTTTTATCTTCTGCCAAAACCCGCAGATACTCACGTAACTCCTCTTCTTCTCTGATTAGTATGTATTTGTCTCTAAATTGTCCAAGGTTTTTTTCCACAAGCACTCTCATGTTTTTAATCTTGTCAGAAATAGTTTCACCTTTATTTAGTTTAACAGGCGCCGCATTCTTTTTAGATGCTTTGGACGCTAGTAAACGGTCTTGTTCGGGTGTACTTCTGGGTTTAAAATCAAATAGTGCCATTGTTCCTCCTTAAAATACGTCAGTTCTTGGTTGTTCTGTTTGTGTGTTACGCGTTACGGTGCGTCTTGAACCTACTGACTGTGTGTTGCTTTGTCCTGCTGTTCCCCCCACGGTACGTCTTGAAGTAGCCGCTGTTCTTGGTTGTTGCGCCGCTCTGTTATCGCGTTCTAAATTTCTTTCTTTAGATTTAGGTTCTGCTTCACCAAATTCTTGGAGAAATTCCGGGGATACAATAATTTTGTTATATATCCAATCCGGTAAAGTATCCAAAATTTCTAAAGCATCTTCATTTTTAAAATCAAAAACATACGGTTCATTTTCTGCTGGTATAATTGGCATTCCTTTTGGTAACGGCATAATACTACCGATATCATCTTTTAAATCTCCGTTTTGTTTTTTCTTATTAACAATACCAAGTAAACAAGACTTACCTAATATTTCTGTTTCCAAATCAAAATTATCCGGGTCGTCTACAATTTTACCAATCCAGGATTTTAAATGAAGATATAAATTGGATTTATCAGTAAATCTTGCCGTATAAATTTTGTTTGTTGTGCGTCTTTTTTCTACGTCGTCAGCTTCATAATATTCTGTTACTAATTCAAATAATAACTGAACTTGCGGACTAAATGATACCTTTCCTTGATATTCATTCTTTTGTGTTCCAAGATTTACAATACCATAACATACTGCTTGGTATGAACCTTCTTCAATTGGTTGGTAAGACCCACCACGTTCGATTACGATTGCCATAAATTGTTCCTCCTTTTGTTATACAAACTTTGCTTTTATATCTAACTTTTTGGCTTCTTCTATTGTGTAAACTTTTTGTAATTTTAAACGACCTACTGCCATTTTATTGTCCGGTAATTTTTCCGCACACCCTATGTGTGCTTCGCCATCACAATCTCTATAACAAATAATAATGGCTCCGCAACTTGTACAAATATGTTGGTGTGTTGCTACTCTTGACATACGTTTATTCTCCTTACATTAATACAATACCTATTATCTAAATAGAATGGATTAATTTGTTAATAATTCTTTTATTTCTGGTGTACGAAGTTTTGTACCTCGATTTAAATAAAATGTACTCACACCCATTTCTTTAGCAATTTCTGTTTTATTATAACCATCGCATAAACCCTTTATATATTGTAATTGTTTAACATTTAAATCCATTAAAGAAATATCGTGTTGTAATTCAAAAAATTTCTGTTCTGTATTATCGTAGCTGTGTTGGTAAATTGAAACATCTTCAACACATAATTGCTTTTGTGGAAATCTATTTCTTTTAAAATTAGCAGCACTTTTTAATCTGTTCGAATAAGAACGGTAAAAATATGTTGTAAAACTATTTTTAAAATTGTAACTTAACAAACATTTATCTAATAAAACCAAGGAAATACTTGCCGCATCCTCGGGTAAAACATTTGAGTAATAACCGTGAATTTGTTTTATAAGATTAAATAACTTATAAAATGCTGTTGCGAAGTATGATGAATGTTGTGTTTTTTGATAGTTTGTTGCTAATTCTTTGTAATCCATTTTTGATGATTCTTCTGTGATTAATCTTTTTAACATTTGTCTTGTGTTGTCCATTTTTTTTCTCCTTTTTTTAGTAACTCTCTACTATATTATCAAATTGTTCTTTTGTTAAATCATTTATATCTAATTTGTTTTCATACATATAATTTGGGTACATAAAAACTGATATAATTTTGTGTAAAATATTTCGTTGTAACTTTTTAGTAGCACGGTCTCCCTGCTCATCGGGGTCAAGCGCCAGCACCAGACTCCGGACATTTAAATTATTTAACATTTCATATTGTTTTTCGGAACCTAAACCCATTAACGCAATAGCAGGTCTTCCATAAACCCAGCAAGTAAGTGCATTAAAAATACTCTCACAAATAATAACCTCTTTACAATCTTTAGGTAATTCGTAAATACCATACAAAGGTTTATCTACATTTTCCGGATAATTAAAAAACTTCCCAGTTACCCCGCGCCTAGCAATAAATAAGGTTCGACCTTGTACGTCACGGACTGGGAAGGTTAAACATTGTGTTTCGTTGTCATACCCGATATCAAATTTTTCAATAACTACATCATTTAATTTTCGGATATACATATAATCGTGGTAAAATCTATATTTATCAAGCTCTTCTTCTGTCACAAATTTTTGATTATCTACATTTTGGGTTTTATCGAAGTCCAATTCAATATCCATTCTATCGTCAATATCGGTAACCATGAAGTTATTTATAATCCATTGTTTACCAAATTCACCCCTATCGTCATAACCAAAACAGTGGGAAATCATTTCTTCTAAAGAAGAAGTGTAACCGCAAGTAAAACAATTTACAGTTCCTGCGGGAATATATTTACCGCTTATAGTTTTATCTTCCGTCGAAATACCACAAGAAGGTTTACGTTCCTGTCCGTCTTTATGTATAGGACAACAAAATTGAATGTTTCCAGAACTTGTTTTAAATTTATGAAATAATTGTCTTCCGTTTATTTGTAATTGTCTTTGTAACTCGGTTAATAGTAGCATATCATCTACTAATACGGGTTTACCCGCTACTCTAAACATAGTGCTCCTTAATCAGTTTTTAAAATACGCTTGTTACATCCTCACTTTTTTCTTCTTGTGGTTTTGACACTGCCACAGTTTTTTCTGGTAAATAAATAAATTCACCTTTATCTATATTCCAATTATACCTAAATTGTTTATTCATTTTACCACCACGGTTCTTCTTTAAATCAACAACTAACACTCCGTTTTCTTGTTTAAGTGCTATAATAGTCGAAGCGTTATAAGAAATTCCATCACTGTCTTTAATGTTTTCAATTTGTGGACCTAATTCTGTTGCTCCATCTCTATTAGATTGTGTTATAACAATAACCGGTATACCTAATTCATTACTTAAAGACATTAAATCTTCTGAAATTTTAGTTAAAGATTCCGCACGTTTATCACCTTTACAAAAACGTTCATCTTTTAAATACCCGATTCCGTCAATACCTAACACATCTAATTTGTTTACTAAACAAAAGTTTTTAAGTTTTGAAACAGTTATTTTTCTTTTAAAATCTTTAGGTGTTGCTACAATAAAACCATCTTGTTTTTCTAATTCATCTATATAAGGTTCATATTTGTCTGTTTCATAACCTTTTGAAATAACAGTATTAGACAAATGGGCATATATAGAATCGAAACGGTAACCTATTTTATTAGCACCCATTTCCGGACTTATTAATCCTACTCTTTTTTTATTTTGCCAAGCAGTTCCTAATATTTTAACAACTACCCAAGATTTACCGTGTCCAGTTCTTGAAAATAATACCACTAATTCTTCTTTACACTCAAAACCACCATCAGTATAATCGTCAAGTTCTTTAAACCCGCTGGTAATAAAGAATTTTGTACGGTCTTTTGTTTTTTCTTTATATTCATTAAAACGCATTCTACAATTTTTAATAATATCAATACCATTACTTCCTTTTGTTAATGTAAGTTTTGGAACTTGTTCTAACAAAAAGTCTTTTGCTTCGTCGGCATCGAATTTTAATTTAGCGGCAAATTCAATTGCAATTGGTCTTGCTGTATTATACAAATGTTCTTCAAATAATTTTTCTTGTAAATATTCATCACTTTCCGTTACCTCAAACAAAGAAAATTCAGGAAATTCACTTAAGAATGTTTCCTTATTTGGAACATTACCATACTTTTGTAAGTGTTTATTAATATAATTAAACTGTTTTTCATACAACAAAAAGTATGAATCATCTAAATTATTATTTATAATTAATGTTGGGTCTCCGGTTTGTATGATTTTATTTAAAACCTGTAAAGTAATCATTCGTGCTCCTTATTTTACAAATATAGTATTCATTCTTGTTGTTGTTACAAGGTCGTAACCAAAATTGCTAATTAACTGTGCTAAAATATCGTTATAGTGTTGGTGCAACCACGTTATTTTTCCATTTTCATCATAACAGTGTGTTTCAATAATAAATGCTTTTGGTAAAAAGTCCGGGTCCCAATTATCTAAAATAACGTGCTCGTGTCCTTCAACATCTATAGACACAAAGTCTGGAATGGTACCGTGTTGAAACTTTTGATTCCAAATGTAGGATACTTCTCTTGCGTTTATTGTATCAACCCAAACAGGTTGGGCAGGCATTTGAGGTGTGTTTATAACATTACAAGTTAAACCCTCGTCTGCTGTTTCCGTAATGTGTGACAAAACTCCTGCGTCTACCATAACAATGTTATCATTTTTATTTGACACTGCTTTATTAATGCAGTGTACACATTTAAAATCTTTATAATTTTCTTTTAATTTTCTAAATATAGACGGTATAGGTTCAAAACTTAAACCACAAGAACCATCTTTTGCAAACTTATAAACATTTGAATACTTAATTCCATCGTTTGCCCCTATATCAATAAATGACGTAATATTATTTTTTATTCCTAAATATTCTTGAATTAATACATCTTCCGCTTGCTCGTTAAACACAGTGAACCCCCCTTCTTCCATCACCTTTTAATTCAATATGTGTTGAATTTTCCCACACTCTATTTACAAAACGGTTATCAAATGCTTTGCATAAATCCTCACCCTTTAAATTACTCGTAAAAATGTTTGACAGTTTGGACACATCTCTAATTCCAACCAGTGCTAATAAATTTTGGTAGTCATAATCTTTAGACACACAAGCACCGATATCGTCCCAAACAACTAAATCAACAACTTTAATTAATTCCACAATTTCATAAAATAACGGATTATTCCCGCTTATTGCAAAACGGGAATCCGCCATAAAAGTGGGGACGTTAATAAATAATCCTTTACACTCAAGAAAACGATTATTGCAATTAAACAAATAGGTTTGCAAAAGTTTAAAGGTCCAAGATGTCTTACCGTTACCGCAAATATTATCTGAATATAAATATAAGTTTTCGCCCTCTTCCACAAAGTTTACTATTCCTTTTCTTATTTCATTAAGTTGTTCAAAACTTTTTATATCAATTTCTTCCGGTTTTAAAGGTTTTGGCATATAAAGTTTTTCAGGAATTAAACTCTGTTTTAGTCCCCACCAGTATTCTCTAAGATAAGCACAGTTGTTACAATCTTTGTTTGCGATGCGACAAGAATTAACACATAAACTATTGTCAATCAACTCAAACTGTTTTTGTAATTCGCCTTCTATACTTTTAATCTTGTGTAACATTATTACTCCTTAGTATTCAATATCAACAATGTTTTTAGGGTCTGCTTTCTTTTGTTCTTTGTGAATATAAGTAGGACCCTTAAGAGTACAACCATTGTTATTTGTTTTATCCTCAATTGGATAAAATTCCTTATATTCCCTTTTTGTTGAACGTTCAATAATTTGTAATGCTATAGATGCTGTACTTTGTGAATAAGTTCTAATATCTACTAACATTGTATCAAACGCTACGTGTGTTGGATAGGACTTAAACTTCTCTTTATACATTTCTAAATAACTGTATAAAGCAGTTCTTATCTCTATATTGTTAGTATACCTATCTATTTTATCTTTTAGATTTAACTGTTTATTTACTTTATTTTTTCTTAATTCTTTAATATTAGTAACTTTATTATCATTACTTATAGTATTAACTTCTTTATTACTTATATTAATAATATTATCCTTAGTATTTAATTGTCGTGGATTTTCCGTCACGGAAAACCCGTCACGGTAAATCCGTTCCGGTTCATTATTTTGTGTTAAATCGTGTTCTGTAGTTGGGTTTTCATAAATATGATATATGGATGTAAATTTACCTTTGTTTTTTAATTCGCGGTAAAAATAACCAAACTGAGTTAATTCTTCCAAGGCGGATTTAATCGAATCTCGACTATCTTTATTTAAACCCGCCAAACCTTCTATAGAAAACTCCCAGTTATCCGGTAATGATAACATAACTGTCAATAAACCTTTTGCTTTTAATGACATTTCCTTTTCTTTCAAATGTGTATTTGAAATAGTTGTATAATTTTTATTCTTATGTATTCTTGTTATATTACCGTTACCCATTTTAATCTCCCCCGTGTTGTTTCATTACGGCATCTATTGTCGTTTGTACTTCAATATGAACATCACGTTTCATATCATCCCGTTGGTCATTAATATCCAATTCGGGGTCAGTTGTTCTTGTTTCACCATATTCGATTGTATACCACGTTTTTCCAATCGGCATACTTTTCTTTGCTAAATAATGAATTTCTTTTATTTGTGGTTTACAATTTAATTTTTTAGGTGGGACAATTTCTTTGTCCTTTTTACCTTTTTGATTTTTACCTGTGCTTTTAATAAATTTGTCTATGTTTTTAATGTTTTTAGATATTTTTACATCACGCGGTTCTTGCGGAATATCACTTCCATCATAACCAACATCAACTTCGTCTGTACTATCAGTCATTATTACTCTCCTTTTCTCTATTTTCTTTTAATACTTCTCTTCCGCGACTTAAAGCCTCTAATCTAGCACTGGAAACAAGTTCGGTGTGTGTTTTTGGGTTTTGAAAACCTTTTGCAACACACTCCGGACAATATTTCCAAGTCGGTGGATACATTTTTACATTTGTTACATCTCTGTCTATAAATGCGTTATTACAAAAATTAGGGTCCGTTTCCGGCAATTTTGTATTACGACAGTTATGGACTACGAAATCATTTCTGCCCATTATTAGCGCTCCTTATTTTATGTTACTTAATGTTTAAATTAACAATAGTTTTAATAATTTGACACTTTGAAATTTCTTTTGCGTCAAGTTTTTTCTCTACAATTGCTTTTTCTAGTGCATCCATATCAACGTATTGTTTTGTTTTAATAATACCTTTAAGTTTTAAATCAGTTAATACGTTAATTAAAGCGTTCTCATCAAAAGACACTTTGTCATATGAAGAAATTGTAACGCTTCCTTTTTTAGTCGAATGCTCATTCTTTTTAGAATTTAATAAAACTTTTTTAATAACTTTATTATCCGCATCACAACTTTTAGTTAATTCATTTAATTTTTCTTTGTTTTTAACATAACGAGGAACAACTTCATTTAATAATTCTTCGTCTGTATTGTAAATTTTTGGACAATCAACTTCTAATAAAGTTGTTTCCTCTTTTCCGGTTTCAAAACCGATAAGTTTTCTAGCCATTTACGACCTCCTTTTCAATTTCGTTTACTAAAGTTAAAAATGTTTTTTGGTCTTGTGTTAAAACTTTATCAGGATACACATTAGCAATTGATTGCATAATAACAACTTTCTTACCTGTTTCGTTTGCTAATCTTTGTGCTTCCTTCATTGCTTTGTCAAGACCTGCTCCTTCTTTTGAATCAAAGTGTCTGTAAAACGCATCTAAATTACTGTGCCTTACAATGTTGATACAAAATTTGTTCTTGTCTTGTTTAATCATTTCTTAATCCTCCTATTTTGTGAATACATTTTAAATGGTTTTAATGCCGTTTAAATTTTTCTTACATAACAAACTAAATAATTATACCCAAACTCCAAAAATTTCGTTATTGAAACAAGCAATCATTTGGTATTTGGGCTAATCTATCTTCTAAGTTTTTATTAAAAGCTTCCAAACTTATTGTAGCATAAGTTGAAATTCCTTCTTGTGTAAAAGCACTGATTGGTGCTATTACTATTTCTTTTTTATATGGGTTATAAATTTGTAATTGCTTCATTTTTGCTCTCCTTGTTTATTATAACAATGATATAAACTTAGTATGCTATCTTTACGTTTGTAAAATAAATGGTTTACAAACAGTAACTTCTTTTTATTTTCACACGATAAAGTTACTTTTGCTAAATAAGCTTCGTCCGGGTCCTTTATCATTACGTTATGAAGTTTAATGTCTGGATTTCTTTTGTTATACCAACAAACACTTTCGATTATAACTCCGGTGTCTTTTGCTACCTGCATCAACCACAAAACGGTAGATATTGTTAAATTTTCAAAAATATAACTGTGCTTTGCGGGTTTTGTCATTGTGTAAATCCTTATGCTAATACTTCATTTAAAATAAATTCCTCTGCGTCTTTTTGTGTGTCGAAGTAATCAACAACTGTTTCACCGTTTGTTACTTTATAAAGCATTTTGTTTTGGATATTGTAATTGACAGTATAACATCCAAATTTAATTGTGTAATTTCCTATTGTTTTAATGTGTTTTTCCATTGTCTTAATCCTTATTTTACTATTATAACTGAGGTTGGTGTGAATTACAAGTTTTAATTTAACTTCTGTAATAACCCCGAACATAAGTGCCGTCTTTGCGGTAATATCCACTTACATAATTCGTTCTTAGTCTTCCAGTTGTTTCACTTACTTCCATATACCCATCATCGCTATAATCATAATTATTATCATAATCAACTGGATTGTAAGTATTTGCCGGGCAAGTATAATAAGAAGATGAAATACAGGGCTGTGGTGTGGTTTGCTGCGGTGTGTCTATCCAACTTACTAACACACAATAAATCATTATTCCCCAAATTATTTTTATCCAAGTGTTGTTTTCTTGTTGCATAACTTTCTCCTTTTTAAATATAACTGTTCTAACGTGTTATATTAATAGTATATTACATAATAGAATAAAAGTCAATCTTTTATCATTTATTTAATGTAGATTATGAAGAAATTGTTACAAAACAAGGCAAAAAAAAGGACAGTCCTAATAAAAGAACTGTCCTAAAAATAAGAGAGCGTTAAGAGGATTTATTTTATCCGTCTTAAATGTGTTATGTTTTCTAAATATAATTCGCAATGTGTAACGTTTGTTTCCTCCACCAGGTCCACTACATTGTAATAAAGTGCCTGTAGATAAGGGCAAGCACTTGAAATATTATGCTTGCAAGTATTACACTGGTCTTCAATATCAAAATGTATTTCGTTGCCTTTTTTGTACATTGCCGTACTCCTAATATCTAATAATTGTTGTGCTTGCTTTTACAAGTCCTTTAAAGTAATGTTGTATAAACATTTCGGCTTCAATTTCGTTAAAATCTTTACAAGAATATAAATTAATTGAAACTTTACGTTCGTTATCAAACGTATGTATCGTAATATTACTTGTTTTAATAAACTGTACGGCGCTTAAACCTTTTAAATGATTTACAGTTCCATCATACTCCCAGTAGAAGAGTTTTGTGCGTTCCATATCAATTAAATTACATAATTGTATAAAAAATTCATCTAATGCCGGTTTTTGAAGCATAAAAAATTCGCACTCAAATAAGTCAAGGATAAGTTCCTTGCCAAGAGCGCCGGGAGGCATTTCTTTCATATTCGTATTCCTTATATATTACTAATTACAGTGAACGTCGAACTGCCAAGTTTTACCGTGTTCTTTGTGTACACCAAATATTGTTTGTTTGGCTTCACAAGAAGTAAGCATACTTTCCAAGGCAAATTCATCCCCGCCCTTTAAAGTCCCATTCATTATAATAGAACCACCAACCTTTTCAAGTACGTTGGTAGTGTGAAAGTGTCCTAACACTTCATAATGTATAAACATATCTTTTAAATAAGCAATCGTTTGAGTAATTTTCGAACTTGCTCTTTGAATACCATAAAAAGGAATTCCCATAAAACTTTGTGCTTTACAATCACCGTGACGTAATAAGAAGTTATATCCGTTTACTTCTTTAATCATCATACCAGCTTCCGGGAAATTAAATGTTACGTTTGTTAAATTTTGGCATCTAACTTCAATAAATTTATAGACTAAATAATCGAAGTTATTATATTTCTTTTTAAAAGAAGGTTTCTTTGTCATACGTCCGTGGTTTCCAACTACTCCACAAACATCAATATCAAATTCTTTACTTAATTCAAAAATAATATTAGAAATGATTTCTGCTAATTCCAAAACCTGGTCAACTTCACAAGTTCCTGATTTTAATTCTTCGTGTATCATGCCATTTACCATATCGCCGATTAAGAACAAGTTAATTTTTTTGTGGTTATAACCATTCAATTTGTTTAATATAGAACGAATTGCATTATACCATTTGTTTAAACGTTCCCGGGCAATTATAGTATCATAAGCATTTGAATCTAACATAGCAGAACTTGAAACAACTTCTCCATAATGGATATCAGATAATAAAATAACAACCTCTTCGCTGGTTGTTTTTTGTTTTAATTGTTCCGGTACTATACAAGGAACTGGTTCAAAACGTTCTAAACTTTCCTCGAACATTCTAACTAATGTATAGTCACAAGCTGCCATATCGGAAAGTCTTTTAATTTCGTTGTCTCTGATTTTTAATTGATTTTTTAAATAAGTAAGTTCTAAAAAATTGTCATTAAAATCACGTTCTTGGAGTTCTGTTTGTTTTACACCTGTTCTTGCTTTTGGATTAATACCATATTTTGCGTAAAGTTTTTTGACTGCCGTTCTAATAGCTTTGCGGTTTAAATTAACATCTTCCGGTATTTTACCGGCTGCTTTTTGTGCTTTGAATTCTACTTCTGCTTCATACTGGTTTGGTTTTCCGGCATCAAGCCAGAACTTTTCAAAATTGAAAGTTGACATAAATAATTCTCCTTTTTTAAATTTGTGTAATTAATGCTCTCAAAAACACTATACCATAACCAAAAATAATTTAGATTAATTATCTCTTATTTCAATTAATCTATCCAGTTTGTTTTCAATACTTTCGAGTCTACGGTCGATGTTATTGTGGCTAATTAAACAAATTTCTTTGGATTGTTTTTTACCCAACTCGGTTTTAATATTGTCAATATCTTTATTTATTTCTTTTAATTCTATTGTGACTGCTTTTTTTACTTCCTTTTCAAAATAAGCCTTAATAAGGAGACCTAAAATAGTCAATAACCCTCCGCTGGCTAATAAGGTAAGTATGAAATTTACTACTGAGTTATCCATTTTATAGTCTCCTTTCAAGAGCTTAATTATTATACTGCCGCTAAATCACTTCCTACATAAAGTAAGAATAAGTTACTAATTGCTAATTGCTGTGCTTGTGAAAGTTGTTCATTTATAATTAATAGAACTCCATATTCCATATTAGCAATCTGTTCTTTAGCACCCGCTGTTGATGTTCTGTAACAACCAGCTTTTGCACCTAAATTTTCAACAGATGTGAATGAACCACTTGATGTATAACCACCACCATTCCAGTATTGTCCATTTCTATATGTAACAAGTCCGTCAGATGGGGAATATCCATTGTAAGAAAATCCATAACAATTCCAATTATTTAAATCATACGAAACGTTTTGGTCTGAAGCAATTTGTCCATAAGCATCTTCACTTTCATCAAATAATCTACAAGTTAATAGGTTTGAACTGTCTAAATAGAATTCCCATTCTCTTGCTTCTGATGCTGTTGTATAGTCTGCTTTTGCTAATATTTGTTGTTGAACTCCAACTGCTTTTGGTTTAACACAGGCAACAACTGAGAATGTATGTCCATCTGCTGTCGGTGTTAAATCTGTTGCATCGGGGAAATCAAAATAAGTTGTTGAACCATCAAATTTCAGTGTTTTCGCACAACCAGAAACACCCGGAAAACAAGTGCTTGCCGCGCCACTTAAGTCGGCGTTATCAACACCTGCTCTATCTGTTAATTCTGCTGTAGCACCTGTTGCATCAAAGAATGTTAATCTTTCAATATTAGTTGGTGTTACAATTGTTTTTAATTTATCAATTAACAATTGTTGGGCAAGTGTACTAAACATTGGAGGTATAACCATTACACCCGGTTCTGTTGCCCCAACTGGTAATGTTGCTTCAACTGTTTGTGAAGAATAGAATGTATTTGTTCCTGTTCCAGCACTTGTTAAAGGTACAATTGTATATCCTTGATAATCTTTTGTGTATTTAATATAAATATCAACGATTGAGTGTGAAGCTGAATTTGTTGTAATAACTGAATGGAAATTTGAACTGTCTAAAATATTATTATTAGAAACTTTAATATTTATATCAGGAGCACTTTCCATTGCCGCCGCTTGGTTTACTCTAACAGAAACTTGAGCTAATTCAAATTGGTCTGTTGTTCCTTCATTATAACCTATAACATTTAAAGTAAATGCACAGGCTTGATATTGTTCTGTTAAATCAACTGACGCTATTTTAGTATATTTACCGGCGGAACCTGCTTCGTTTGTTGTTGTATAACCAGCCATTCCAATTTTACTATCTATTTGTGTTTGAATAGCACTTGTTACACCATTTACATAACCTAATTCTGTTGATGTAGTTGTAGAAGCTACTGGGATACCACTTGCATTAGAAGCCAAAGCTCTTGATGCTGTGATAGCACTTCCTTCTACAATAGCATCCCCTGAACTTACCATAACTCTATTGTTATTTAAAGCTGTACCTGAATTAGTACCACCTTTAGCAACTGAAAGAGTTGTGATAGTAGGTTCTTTACCACTTAGTAAAGTAGTTAATGAGCTTGATATATCCAAATAACCTAAAGTTGTTGAGGTAACTGTTGAAACGGATACTTTCCCACTTCCATCACTTACTAAAACTCTTGATGCTGTTAATGCCGCATCTACAATACCCGAAATAGCACCCTGTGAAGCACCTGCTTTTACTATTGCTTGTAATGTAGCGTTTGACATAGCCGGAGTTCCTGAAGGGTCATCCACAAAACCTAATACATCTGTGTAAATGGGTGTTGCCGCTGTTAAAGCGTTTTGTGCTAATAAAACGTTTGAAACAGTAACCTTTTTTGATGTTGGTGTACCTGTTGGGTCATCTACAATATACATCACATCTG
>Ga0265297_10005086_pt1 | contig 20563 bp, 24 predicted proteins | sample Munlanlwell13791_FD_192502 | JGI IMG/M metagenome (GOLD analysis project Ga0265297, IMG submission 192502) | Leachate microbial communities from a municipal landfill in Southern Ontario, Canada - Leachate well 137-91 | ecosystem: Engineered > Solid waste > Landfill > Unclassified | place...
ATTCAAAAAACTTGGACTGGCGATTGTTGATGAGCAACATCGTTTTGGAGTTAAGCAAAGAAGCGTACTTAAAAGTTTTGGCAGCCCGCACCTTTTAAGTCTCTCGGCAACGCCAATCCCAAGAACGCTAGCTATGACTCTTTACGGAGACCAGGACCTTTCCGTTATCGACGAAATGCCCAAAGGAAGGCAGGAAATCATCACGCGTTTAATCCCCGAAAACAAACGAATCGACGCATACCGATGGATAGAAGATCAGGTAAAAAAGGGTAGGCAGGTTTTTGTTATATGTCCTTTAATAGACGAGTCGGACACTCTTGGAGTAAAATCCGTAATACAGGAATATGCTCATCTTAAAGAGAATATTTTCCCTCATCATGAAATAGGACTTTTGCATGGAAAATTAAAATCAAATGAGAAAAGCAAAATAATGGAAGACTTTTCGGCAAACAAAATAAATATTCTTGTTTCAACATCTGTTGTTGAAGTTGGAATAGACGTCCCAAACGCGACAATAATGCTTATTGAAGGCGCGGAAAGATTCGGACTTTCACAACTTCATCAATTTAGAGGAAGAGTTGGAAGGGGAGAGCATCAATCATACTGTTTTTTGTTTACTCAGAGCCAATCTCAAGAGGCTAACCAAAGACTTTCTTCAATGGTTAAATTTTCCTCGGGATTCAAACTTGCCGAAATAGACTTGGCATTAAGAGGTCCGGGAGAAATTTACGGTGTTAAACAAAGCGGAATTCCGGATTTAAAACTAGCTTCGTTAACTGATTCGGTAAGTATAGAAAAAGCCAGAATAGAAGCCAACGCAATAATAGAAGTTGATCCGGAACTTGAAAATTATCCAAGATTAAAAGAGAAAATAAATCAGCTGGAAGACGTTTACGTTAAAGACTAGCAAATATACTACTCGCCTTAAACATTGTTTCCTCATATTCTTTTTCCGGTATCGAGTCATAAACAACCGCTCCACCAACATTAAAATAGAGATTGTTTTTGTGTGCGACAACCGTCCTTATAACAATATTTGAATCAAGTCGCGTGTCATTTGCTACAAAAATTGTTCCGGTATAAAGATGCCGAGTATTTTTTTCAAGTTCATCAATAATTTCCATGCTTCTTATTTTTGGACAACCGGTTATTGAACCTCCTGGGAAACATGCTTTTAAAAGGTCGCCATATTTTATGCCTTTCTTAAGCCTGCTTTCGATAATCGAAATTAAATGCCAAACGTTATTAAAAGCCTCAATTCTTCTGTGATCTTTAACGGCAACACTTCCAAATTCACTCACTTTCCCAAGATCATTTCTTAAAAGGTCGACAATCATCGCCAGCTCCGCCGAATCTTTTTCCGATGTAAGAAGGTCGATTCTGTTTTCATCATCCTCTTTAGGAGTTTTCCCACGGGGAGATGTTCCTTTTATAGGACGCGTTTCAACTTTATCACCGTCAACAAATAAAAAACGTTCAGGGGAATTGCAAATTACAGAGTAATCTCCAAAAGATAAATAAGCTGAAAACGGAGATGAATTTATGTTGTAAAGCTTCTGGAATATGGCGTAAGGATGCCCTTCAAATGTGGTCGTACATTGATGAGATAAACTTACTTCGTAAACATCACCCTTTTTTATGTAGTCAATTATTCTTTCAACGTTTTTACAATATTCTTCTTTGCTCGTGCACTTAATATTTTTGTCGGCAGAAAAAGAATATTTATTATTTTTAGCTTCAAAAATTTCAGACGGCTTGGTAAAAGAATCGCTTTCAAGTAGTGCCTGAATAAGATAATTTTTCTCTTCCTGATGATCAAAAACTATAAAATCTTTATAGAAAACTACCATCGCCTTTGGTGGCAAATAAGAATCCACAGTTGTTTTTGGAAGTTTCTCGATATAGTGCGCGCTGTCGTAAGATATAAATCCAATAGAGCTCCATAAATTCAAAGGATACTCATATTTTTTTACCGAGTAATAATCCAAAAGTTCGTTAATATCCTCAAATGGATCATTATCGGAAACATGTATATAAAAAGGATTAATACCAATAAAAGAATACCGACTATTATCAGACATTCCTTTGCCGGTTAAAAGCCCACTATAAACCTGACCCGCAAAAGGACTGTAAAATTCTTCCGGAGTTTTATCGGTTTTAAACTCGGTTAGTTTAAGGTCAATTAATTTTGGCTTTGGATTACTCATAACATTTTTATAAAATTCTTCATAATCTCATCTCCGTAATGAGTCATAAAAGACTCGGGATGGAACTGAACGCCAAAAAGCGGGTATTTTTTATGCTCAATCGCCATTGGAATATCATCTTTTGTATGCGCGGTAACAACCAGTTCGTCCGGGATTTGGGCTATAATAAGCGAATGATAGCGCGCAACCTCCATATTCTGAGGAACATTTTCAAACAGACCTTTGCCGTTATGGATGATGGTGGATTTTTTTCCGTGAACGGGCAGGGGAGAGGCGACTGTGACTCCCCCGAAGACCTCATTAATGCACTGCATGCCCAGACAGACGCCAAAAATCGGCATTTTAGTATGGAAGTTTTTGATAATTAAATTGGAAATTCCGGCATCTTTGGGAGCCTTTGGTCCCGGCGAAATCACAATTCCATCATATTCCGATTCGATGTCAAGTTTACTAAAATTTTCAAAATCATGACGTTTTACATCAACCGAAATTTTTTCCTGTTTACTTAATTGTTGATACAAGTTGTAAGTGAAAGAATCGTAATTATCAACAAGTAAAATTTTCTTAACCAAATTAAGAAGGATTAAGTGAGAACACACTATAACAAAAAATAAATCTTTATTCCAAAGTAGTTTGGGTCATCTTTTTTACAAAAACGCCTTAAATCGAAAGTTTTGAGTATTGGGCTTTAACAAGCCATTAAATTAGGGCGGGAGAGTGGGAGACCAGTCCAAATACAATCTTTAGCCATAGAAACGTTATTCCAGAGGGCCAAATTTGACATATTCACCCCCGAATCACCTATTTGTTTGCACAAGATATATTGTGCAAAATACTATGTCGGGGTTCTAAAGGTTGACTCTCACCTACTCTGTGTTATATTTTTCTCGTGTTTGATTTTAAAAATTTAATGATGGACGGAAAAACCGAATATAGTGCTCAAGATGAAATAAGAGATATAAAATATTACTTTTCAATTCTGGATGATCAAGTCAGTCTCTACGAAAACGCCGGCAGTGACGAGGCAATGACTTCTCACGTAAAAGAAATTGCGAGTATAACCAAAGATATGGCTTTTAAATGCCCTACTTTAAGGGATCCTAAACTTATTCTCACAAGAGTTCTTGGACAAATAAGTCGTCCAAACAAACGAAAATTCGTTGAACTGCTTATGCTTAACTGGGATGGCGTCACAATAAAACAAACCGACAGCATACAAAATCAGTTCAGGGAAAGAATTAGGGCTATATCCGGCCCCATGTAGAACGGCTTTCCTATTTCTATAACGCCTTTACCATATATGTCCCCTTCAGTCTGAATTTTAATTTTTTGTAATATTCACGTACGCCAATTCCGCTTATTACAGCCAGATTTTTAATGCCGTGAGCTTTTGTTATTTCCTCGGCCTTTTCGAGCAATCTCTTTCCATACCCCTTATGCTGTGAAGCACTCCCCTTTCTTTCCAATATCGCAAGATGCGTCCCGTAGGTATGCAGCTCTCTTATTACAGCGCTATCCTGAAGTTCTTTAATAAAATGTTTCTCCTTTGTAAAAATTTGTGAAGGTAAACGAAGCCTTAAAAATGAGAGCAGTTTGTCTTTTTTTACGTCTTCAAAACTTAGAAAAAACTCTTTTCCTCCGGAAGAATCATACTCACGAACAACAAGCTCTATATCCCCTTCCTTAGAAACAAAATCTTTTACTTCTCTACACCTTATGCATTTACACCTATCCCCTTCTTCGAGCATTTTTTTCTGAACAATCTGTCTTAAATTTGAAAGTTTTGATCCTCCCCAAATATTTTCAGCCGGGATATCCCTGTACAGACGCGCAATTCTTGTATATTCGGGAACCATTTTTTTAAGAGCAATAATAAGATCAATAAGCTCTTCGTCAGTATAAGGTTTATGCTTCCCTTCTTTGAAAATCTTTTCCAGCTGCGAATAAGGCGTTACAACACACGGATAAATTTTGAGCCAATCGGGTTTAAAATCATCATCTTCAAATAATCTTCTAAAAACATCCTTATCCCTTTCCAAAGTACTTTTATATAGATTCGGCATTATGTGTGCATTTATCTTAAACCCGGCATCCTTTAAAAGACCCATGGCTTTTCTTACAGCATCAACGCCGTGCCCTCGTTTATTTGCAGCCAAAACGTCATCATCAAGCGATTGTATACCAATTTCAACTTTTGTTGCTCCAAGCATTCTCATTCGCTTTATTTCTTCAATTGTTATCCAATCCGGACGCGTTTCAAGAGAAAGCCCAACACATCTGTGCTTTGCATTTTCGTTATACTTCTGCGCTTCGGAAAGAGATCTGAATTTCTTTTCGTTAAGCGCATTAAACACATTTCTTATAAATGAAGTTTGATAAGTTTTAGGGTAGTAAGAAAAAGTTCCACCGGCAACAATTATCTCGATTTTTTCCGTTGTATGACCTGTTCTTTCAAGCCCTTTTAATCGATTCTTAACCTGACGATAGGCATCAAAATCATTCAAAATTGCACGCATCATGGCCGGCTCCGTTGATAGATAACTCTTTGGCATTTCCGGCTCACTTGGGCAAAAAATACACGTACCCGGGCATTTATAACCCTTTGTAAGCACGGTTATATTTGCTATTCCGGACTGCGACCTAACCTTTCTTTTCTTTAGAATCTCAAAAAAAGATGGATTCTCTTTAATTAAGCCATTTTCAAGAAGAGATCTATACGTTTTTATAAGAGAAACGTTGGTAGGAGATCCTATTTTATATTTAAAGCTGTATGCGTTTTTTAAAGACTGCAAATCTCGCTGAGACAAAACCTTTAGCTTAACGGCTTCCTTTATTAACTCCTCAAGTATATCTGCCTGCTTGCGGTTCATAAATCTTTTTAGTAAGGTGATTGCTGTGAGGATCTTTATTTTAAAGCATGAAGCGAAACACTGCAAAAAAATTACTTAAAAAAGTTCACGACGATTATTTAACAATAGCCGACGACTTTTCACAAACAAGAACATGGCTTTGGCCCGAATTTTCTTTTTTTAAAAAATATATAAAAGAGGGTGACAAAATACTGGACCTTGGATGCGGGAATGGAAGATTCTATCCATTCGTAAAAAACATAAAAAATATTTCCTACACAGGAATAGACAACAATGAGGCACTAATTTTTCATGCACAAAATATTTATTCAAGTACTAATTTTTTAGTCGGAGATTTACTTAGTATCCCCTTCCACGATAAAGCTGATATTGTCTTCTCGATAGCCAGCTTTCACCATATCCCCTCTTCCCTGCTGCGCAATAAAAGTATTCAAGAATTAAACAGGGTGACCAAGAAAAACGGATATGTGATAGTTACAGTATGGAATCTCTTTCAAAAGCGCTATATAAAACATATAATCAAATCATTGTTCAACTTTATTGTTCGTTTTGGAAAATATGACTGGAACGACACATTTATACCATGGAGTGACACCGGAGTTGATAGGTATTATCATGCTTTTACGCCAGGAGAGCTTAAAAACTTATTCAAAAAAAACGGTTTTGATATAATTGAAATGTTCTATACTCGTAAAGGCGAAAAAACATCATTTTTAAAAAGTCATAACATTTGCTTGGTATGCAAAAAACGATAAAAGTGCTTGATATCCCGTTTGCAAATACAACTCTTGAAGAAGCGTCTTCTTTTATCGTCGATACGGTAAAAAAAGGTAAAGAAGGATATGTGTGCACACCCAATCCGGAAATGCTTCTGGAATCGCAAAAGAATCCTGAATTTAAAAAGGTACTTGAATGTTCAATGATGAATATTCCCGATGGAATAGGAATACTTTGGGCTGCAACCCATATTTATAACAAAAGCAGTAAACTTAAGGCAATTTTAACTCTTCCGTTAATAGCGCTTTATCCAGGCTATTTTAAAAAAGTTCTGCGCGAAAGGGTCACGGGAGCCGACCTTGTTCAGAAAATATGTGAAAAAGTGGCCAAAGAAAATATAAATTGTTTCTTTTTGGGAGCATCTCCAGGCATTGCAAAAAAAGCCGCCGAAATACTTGAACAAAAATATCCAGGTCTTTCTATAAACGGAACTTACGCCGGTTCTCCAAGAGAAGCAGAAATGGACGATATAATAGATAGAATCAATAAATCCGACTCCGATATACTTTTTGTTGCATATGGCGCGCCTGCACAAGAGCTTTGGATAGCAAAAGCATTGCCGAAATTAAAAACAGTTAATATTGCAATAGGGATAGGCGGAACCTTCGATTTTATTTCCGGCACAAAAAAACGTTCTCCGGAATGGATGCAAAAACTTGGACTTGAATGGCTTTACAGAGTAATTCAAGAACCATCACGATGGAAAAGAATTTACAACGCAACAATTAAGTTCCCAATAAAAATTATATCTTCAATAAAATCTTAGCGATTTTTCCTACTTCTTCTTTCTTGCTTTTTTCGCCATCCCCTCGCCTCTTTCTTTTAACGATTCCAAAATCGGAAGTATCTTATCCATAACCGAATGAGCAATCAAAAGAGGTTTATAAACAAAATCATTAACCTTCTGTGCGGTATCCTTTATAAAATATGTAGCTTTACTCGCGTCTCTTAGGATGAAAATCAAATACAAAATCGCTATCGCAAGCAAAATTCCAACAAGCAAAATAACTGCCGCAAGAACTACGTAAAGAATGTCCAGAGAGGTATTGATCATATTTTTTGAAGGTAAAGTACTTATTTATATTAGATTGCCTTGATATACTTGGCAATATTAAATGAGTTTTTTCAATATTTCATTTACAAGTTTTGGATTCGCCTGTCCCTTTGTTTCTTTCATAACCAAACCTACAAGGAACCCGAAAGCTCTTTCCTTACCCATTTTTAAATCTTCAATCGTCTCGGGATTATTTTGAAGAATTTTTTTACAAGCTTCTTCTATGGCACCTTCATCGCTCACAACCTTTAATCCTTTTTCTTTTACAACTTCTTCCGCGGTCTTTTTTTCTTCGTACATTGCGTTAAAAACTTCATCCTTTGCTTGGTTGTTGGATATCTCACCTTTTTCTACAAGAACAATTAATTCAGCAAGATTCTGCGCATTAACAGGACTTTCTTCAAGTGGGATTTGATCATCCTTAAGTCGTTTAAGCAGAATTGTGTTCATAAAAGAAACAGCTTTCTTGGGATCTTTTACAATTGAAACAATTTTCTCAAAATACTGAGCCGTATAAATATCTGACGTTAAAATTCTTGCGTCGTCAGGAAGAAGATTAAACTCTTTTTCATATCTTTTTCTTTTTTGAGCAGGCATTTCCGGCACCAATGCGGCGATTTTTTTAAGTTCATCTTTTGTAACTATTAACGGAGGTAAATCCGGCTCCGGAAAATATCTATAGTCGTCGGAACCTTCTTTATCACGCAGGAAATAAGTTTTTCCGCTGTCATCGGCCCAACCCATTGTTATGTCTTTTTCCAAAGGCTGGCATTCATTCCAAAGATTTATTTGCCTCTCAACTTCATATTTTATTGCGGCGCCAAGACTTTTAAAAGAATTTAAATTTTTAATTTCAGCTCTATGATTAAGTTTTGTTTCACCTTTTGGACGAATTGAAACGCTCGCATCAAAACGCATCATTCCCTTTTCCATGTCGGCATCCGACGAACCGCAAAAACGCAAAATATTTTGTATCTCTTTTGCATAGGCCATCGCCTCCTCGGAAGTTCTAATGTCGGGATCGGAAACTATCTCCATTAAAGGAGATCCAGAACGGTTATAATCAACAAGTGTACCACCGGCAACGTGAGTTAATTTACCGGCGTCATCCTCCAAATGAAGACGCGTGATATTTATTTTTTTGGTTTTTCCATCAACCTCAATTTCTATCCATCCTTTTTCAGACAAAGGCTTATCGTATTGTGAGATTTGAAATCCTTTTGGGAGATCCGGATAAAAATAATTTTTCCTGTCGAACTTGCTGTATTCGGGAACACTGCAATTAAGAGCGAGAGCAGCCTTAATCCCCTTTTGAACAGCCTCTTTGTTAATTACCGGAAGCTGACCCGGGAATCCCATGCAAACTTCACAAACATTACTGTTTGGTTCTTTATCAAAAGAATCATTATCGCATCTGCAAAACATTTTTGTTTTTGTAGCTATCTGCGCATGAATTTCTATACCTATAACACTTTCAAACTCAGTCATAAAATTTTATTTGTAAGCAGATAGATTTTACTAGACTTATGACATTTTTGGAACAAGTCTTTGAACAATATCATCAATTTTTTTCTCCAGGTCTTTAATGCTGCCGTTATTTTGCACGACAATATCAATCTTCTCCGGCTTTTCTTGCAAATTCAAAATGTTTTTATACTCTTCAATTGAAATTTTCTTTCCCTTTGAAAATCGCTTATAGGCTGTATCCAAGGAAGACTCTATCCATAGGACCTTATCCGGTAACAACCCTGATTTCTTACCGCTAAACCTAATAGCTTCGATTGCTATCTTGTTTGAATCGGCATGTTGTATTTCTTTTCTTATTTCATTAAAAACAAGCGGATGAATTATTTTTTCCAGAATTCTTAACTTTGGTACGTTATTAAAAACAACTTTCCCCAATTTTACACGATTAACTCTCCCCTCTCCTTTTGTTAAAAATTCTTCTCCAAAGAAATCTTTTATTTTTCGCCAACCGTCATTTCCGGGCTCATATAAGTCGTGAACTATCTTGTCGGAATCTATACAATAAAATCCGTGCTTCTTGAAAAATGAAAGCGCCGTACTTTTTCCGGATCCAAGATGACCCGTTATTCCAACTATATATAAATCTGTGCTCATAACTAAAATTTTGCGCCCAAATCTTCAAGCGCTTTTTTAAATGTGCTTAAAGCCTTATTGGCCTCTTGTTTACTTATTTTAAAACCAACTTCGTGAGCAATTCTATTTCTAAATTTATGCGCATTCCAAACGCTATCAATTGAACCAAAAAGTCCTCCTCCTTTTTTTAATTGATCGCCAACGGACCCGGTATAACCTCGCAATTCAAGCACGTACCCAAGAAGTTTATCCGCATCAAGTATTGCGGTATGAGGATTGTGAAAATTTTCCTCCGTTATATTTTGCCACTGTTTTTTTATAAACTGCTGATGCGAAAAATTAAGTTTTTTTGATCCGGCCTTTATAAAAACATAAAAAGCCAAAACAAAAGCAACCAATACAATCCCCGCTATAACAAATGGTGTAACTGTTTCCATGCAAAGAATTATTTAGATACGTTCTGAGTTTTACTTTCTTTTTTAACAACATCCGGCAAACCGTGTTTTTTAACGTGCTCAACAACAAGGTCGGACAAAAGTTGTTTTAACACTTCCTGATCGGTAAAACTTTTATTTGTTACGAATTTTTCTTGAGCAGACACAAGGTTTTTTTCAATTCTTTTTGGTCTGTAAGCATCCCGCAAAGTAACTGTGGTAGGTCCTCCAAGTTTAGCAAGAGTTATATCGCCGTAACCAAAAATGGTCTGCATAACACCTTTTATTGTACAGCTAATACCCTCTATGGATTGAAACTCAACACGTGAAGAAGTTCTTTCAAAATAACCTGTCCATTCAACGCCAATAACTCCCATATTGGTTATTAACCAACAATCGTAATACCAGTCCTGGATCACAAGTAAAATCCTAACAAGCCCTATAGCTCCCCAGATCATATAAATTCCCATAAGCTGCGGGAATAAATACCAAAAACCTGCAGGTATAATGGCATGGAAAACTAGAATCCTTAAAATATCCGGTATAAAGGCAAATAAATGACGATGAGCAATAAAGAGAACTTTCTCCTCCTCTTCAAGGTAATCCAAAAATAAATAATCTCTAAGAACTGACATAATTAACATTTATTATCCGGTGACAATACTACCACAGTTTGTTTGCTAAGAAAAAGTCAATAAAGTACAATTCGCATGTAAATTAAATTTATATCATGAAAGTTGTATTTTTTGGCACTCCACAATTTGCGGTTCCGTTTGTACGCCATCTGCATGCCGACAAAAGAATTAAACTTGAAGCCGTTGTAACTCAACCGGACAAACCGGCGGGAAGAAAAAAAACCATGACGCCTCCTCCCGTAAAAGAGTTTGCGCAAAAAATGGGAATACCGGTTTTTCAACCTGAGAAAATAAAAAACAATTCGGAATTTATTAAAACAATAAAAGAAATTAAGCCGGAGTTTATAATTGTTGTTGCCTACGGCGCAATCTTCCCAAAGGAAATTCTTGAAATACCAAAGGTTGACTGCATAAATGTTCACGCGTCACTTTTACCAAGATACAGAGGGGCATCTCCAATTCAGTCAGCTCTGCTTAACGGGGACAAAGAAACCGGCATAAGTTTTATGAGCATGGATGAAAAGCTTGATACCGGTGATATATATTTGCTAAAAAAAGTTGCAATAGCGGATGACGACAATCAGGAAAGTTTATTTGAAAAATTATCGGACATTGGAGCCACCCTTCTTCCATCCATCTTAAGAGATATAAAAGATGGCATTCTCACGCCTATTCCGCAATATGAAAGCCTTGCAAGTTATTGTAAAAAAATCTCCAAAGATGACGCACAAATTCATCCGGAGAAAGAAGATGCAGTGAATATTGAAAACAAGTTTAAAGCATTCACTCCCTGGCCAGGGATTTATATGGTTTTTAAAGGCAAAAGACTAAAATTACTTGATATTAAAGAGTTAGAAACAGAAGAAAAATTAAATGCCGGAAAATTAATTTCTTTAAAAGAAAGACTGCTTCTTGGTACAAAAAATGGAATTCTTGAAATAAAAAAAATTCAGCCGGAAGGGAAGAAGCCAATGTCCGCGCATGAATTTATTAACGGGTTTTTGTCATAAGATATCCTCCCGAAAGTCCAAAAACCAAGAACAAAAGTAATTGCCCCTGATATAGGGAGATTAAATAATGGTCGAACAAACCAACAACTGCCAAGGCTACAAGTGCCGTTAATATAAACACTCCGGCATCGGGTTTTTCCGATTTAAATTTATTCTGATGCGCAAACAAATAAACAGTTATTAACGCAAGAAGAGTCGCAAAAACAACAAATCCTACAATTCCAACTTCGTTTATAAGTAGCATATAAATATTGTGTACCGGCTGAAAATCCCATGGAGCTAATTTTACTCCGGTAAAATCCGGCATCGCCAAAGTAAAATTTCCAAGCCCAATACCAAACGGCTGCAAATACATCATTTTTTTCGCTATCGAAAAATAAAAGACACGTTCATCAAAAGACCCACTATCTGTAAATAGTAACCTGCTAAAAATTGTTTCTTCCAAATTAAATATAACAACAAAAAATATAAATAAACTTAATATCAGAAAAACATATTTAAGAGAAAATTTCATATCCTTGATTGATATAAAAACAAGGCCGGCTACAAACAATGCAAGAAAAGCGCTTCTGCTAAAAGTAAGAACCAATGCGGCCAACAAAAGAATCAATATAGGGTAGGCCAAATGCTCTTTTTGTCTGACTCTGTAAAATGTTAGAAAAATTCCCGTCAAAAGATATCCGGCCAATATATTTGAATGCTGAAATGTACCGTAAGATCTAATAATTCTTGTTCCATCGATATCCATTTTTGCTATACCCGGCGTTTCCGGCGTAATAACGGGCTCTCCAAAAAGATGTAAACCGATAGATCCTTGATTTATGTATTGCATTATGGCAATTGCGGCCTGGAAACTCACGGAAGCTATAAAAACATTTATAACGGTATCAAGCTTCACAACATCATTTACCATGTATAAATAAACTATTACCAGTTCAATAAATCTGACTGAAAGCATTAAGGAAAGCCAACTGTCTTCGGCAAAAATAACGGAAACCTGACACGCCAAAACGAATAATAACAAAAGCAAAAACACAAACCATCTTCCGTAAGTAAATTTCTGCTTAAATTCACCGCTTAAGATTGCGATTCCCCATGAAACCAAAGAGAGAAGGAAAACTATATCAGCAAGGTAATAAAAAATTGAAGTGTAAGGATTAAAATTACCACCTTCGTAAATTGGCGATGTATAAACAACCACATCCACCTGAAAAGGAATAAGAAAAACGAAGGCACAAAATAAAAAACGACTTATCTTTAAAAAAGTCAGGCTTTTAAAGCCTTGTTTTATTTTTTTAAGAACTTGTGGTTTTTTCAGTTTCATCATCAGCCTTTACTTGCGGGACCAATCCCTCGCTAGGTAGAATAGCATTTATTTCGTCCTGTGCAATCTTCATTGCGTCGGCAGGACTTTTTGTAGCAAGTACAGACTCTATAGCTTTAACGAAGATTTCTTCGTAAACTTCGTCATCATATATTGGGAAACTTTCCGCAATACCAATTTGATCGGCAAACACTCCATAAACAGGATCTGTCTTTTGAGTATCAATCATATCCCTTCTACTTGTAGGCTTGTGTGTTTTTTCATTGTAATGTTCAAGCGATTCTTTTGAAGTTATAAACATCAAAAAATCCCAAGACCAATCCGGATGCTCGGAAGTTCTAGCAACCGTTTCAGCAAAATAATGAGCATAGGCAACACGTTTTTCGGTTGACTGAGAAGGATCTTTTTTCTGAGGAATCATTGCTATTCTTATGACATCAGGATCTATTGTTGAAAGTCCTTTTGCCTGAAGAGCCTTAATTTCATTTGTAATTTGATCGTACATATAAGAATAACCGACGATCATGGAAACTTTTCCACGCGCGAAAGTTGTGATTTCTTTTGTGTCCGAATTCCCATCGGAAAGATAAGAGTTCCATGAATAATTTTTATTCTTTGGATCTGCGAAACTTGTATATAGCTCAAGAGCATTTGGCCCCGGTTTTATAATGGAGCCATCGCTATCAACCCCTTGTTGTTGAGCAAAAATAGTTTTCGAATAATTCTTATCATATATACTTCCGCCATCCTGAAGCATCATCAAATAAAGTATATCAACAGCCCTTGAGATATTACTTGAAAATCCCATGGCGATTCCGGAAACCTCAAAACGCTCAAAACTATTATCTTTTTTTGTAAGTTTAAACACATCTTCTTTAATCCCCTCCCATGTTGAAGACGGTTTTCCCTGTGCAGGCAAAGCATCGTCAAACTGATCTTTATTGTAATATAAGGCAAGTGTATCAACAGTCATCGGCATTCCATAAACAAGGATTTCACCTGTTTCCGGATTCTGTTTTACTAAATCGTCCATAGTTACAGAAACAAAAGTATCTTCAAATGTTTGATACGGAAGCATATTGGCAGGCGCCGGATAAACTTTTTTATAGTTTTTTGCGAACCATGTGTTTGGAACGGAAAAAATGTCCGGTCCTTCACCTTCGGCAAGCTCATTTAGAATTGTATCGTAATATTCCTGAGTATCCGTGAATTGACGATAATTAATTTTTACAGTCGGATGAAGAGCTCTATATTCCTGAATCAGCGGCTCTATAACCTCCGAATCGTCAAAAAGCTTATAGTAAGTAATCTCTATTGTTTCGGCGGTTTGGGTAGGCTTGTACTCCTTTGTCCTAAAACAGCCGGCACTAAAGGCAATAAGCCCTATAAAGGCTATTGCAACAATTCCTCCGCCTACAATGATTAAAGTTCTTTTATTCATATTCCAATTATACCACTATTTTTGAAGCAAAACAATGAGCTGAGCCTTAAACAAGCCGTTCGTTGACAAATTGACGATTTGATTTGTTTGTATTTATGTAGTATAATTAACAGATCGATACAAATAAAAAACATAAATATGCCTTTAGAAAGAGGGTCATACAACCAGTTTGAAAATTACGATGAATCAGAAGTTCAGAGCCTTACCGAGCAGGGCTGGCAAATGGATGCGGACGGTCTTGATGAAGAGACGGCTCAAAACATAATTCGAAACATGACTGTAGACTACAGGGCTTTTAAAAAAGAAGACGGAACATGCACAATCCTTGTTAAGCAACAAAGCGCATACGAAAGCCTTTCAGGCGGAAGCATGAATGATATAAGAGAAATGCGAAGCGGCTTTAAAGAAAGTGTAAACGAAGTAATGGAAGGAAACGATCCAAATGGCGCTACAGGCACTAACGGCCGTCCTTAATTCCTTTTAGATAATATTTTTTTGAAAGCGCGTAAAAGTAAAAATTTTCCGGATCTACTTTTTTTAAAAGTGCAAGAAAAGGCCAGCTTGAAATAACGGCAAAAACAAACTGTTTCCATTTTGGCGGCACCTTGCCGAGTTCCGGGTATTTTTTGTGAAACAAATGAGCCGATTTTCCTATTTGATACATTCTTTTTTCAAGCCCAAACTCATCCATGGGATGGAAATGATACACAACGGCTATCGGATTATAATAAATGATCAAATTTTCCTTTTTGGTAAGCCTGTAGCCAAGCTCTATGTCTTCCCAGCCATAAGAACTGAATCTTGAATCAAAAGGATGTTTTTTTAACAAAGACCTTTTAAGTGAAATATTTGAAGTATAGAAAAAATTGTAATCTGCAGTTTTTTTACCTGTTAATTTTTCAAAAGCGAACTGATGCCCTCCGAATTTCCCGAAAACAGACGATCCGTTTGTAAGCCACTCCATAAACGGCGTAACTTCAAGACGCGGATCCCAGCCTATAAAGCCTAAAACAGCTTCATTCTCGTTTTTATATTTACGATGAAAATTCAAATGCTGTTTAACAAAGTCCGGCAAAACAAAAATGTCGTCGCCTATAAAAGCGATTATTTTACCTTTTGCATACCTAAGTGCATAATTACGCGCTATCCCCTGCCCCTGATTTTTCTGATAAAGATAATTTATTTCAATTGAAAGTTTTTTTTGCGCAGTTTCAACAACTTTTTTGGTTTTATCCGTACTGCCATCGTCAACCACAATAACCTCGAATTCATTTTTCATAAAATCCTGTTTGTCCAGTCTATCAAGACATTCTTTTAATGTATCCGCTCGGTTGTGTGTTGGAATTATTATCGAAAGTTGCATGGATGAAAACAATTTATTTTCGGCACGACGCAAGTTTAACAAAATTCAACGGAAATTGATAATCCATAAAATTTATGATTGAATGGTATAAGTAGTATTTAACACAAAAAAACATGAAAAAGCTTTTTGCTTTTCTTGCTGCGTGTTCTGTAATTATGCTGCCTGTGAGCGTTAGCGCGGAAACAATGCGCGACGTTTTACAAAGTACATATGCGCAGGCCACTGAGACATTTTCGGATGTGACATCTGCTCATCCAAATTTTATTTCGATATCAATGCTTACTGAGGACGAAGCTGTTGGCGGAGCCATAAGCGGATATCCTGACGGAACTTTTAAACCGGATGGAAACATCAACCGCGCCGAATTAATGAAGATGGTTGTGGAAATGTATTATCCAAAATCGGAAGAAACAAATTTAAGCGCTTATGAAAATTGTTTCCCTGATGTTACAAACGAATGGTTTGCTTACTATGTATGTAAAGGAAAATCTCTTGGATGGGTTCAAGGGTATCCGGACAACACTTTTAAGCCTGCAAACAATGTGAACAGAGTTGAAGCAATAAAAATAAATCTTGAGGCAATGATTGAAGACGAACTTTGGCCATCCCCTACGGACGCCGAACTTGCACTAACAATGCCGGCCGATTCTGAAGCCGGAGCTTGGTACATGGGATATCTTCAGTTTTCAGTAGCCAAAGAACTTTTGGACGGACAACACGTAACCGGAGATGAAGTCACATACTTCTACAAACCCGGAGAACCGATGACAAGAAAAGAAGTTGCTGAAATGATTTACAGAACATATATCTATATGGTTGAACGTATCGAATATGTAGATTTGATAGCAACAACAGCATGTTTTCAAATGGAACATGCGGATATGACTGAAGACGACGCATACGCTCTATGGATAGATGAAATTCTAACTCCATACGGATATACGGAGGAGGATGCGGATTGGCTTTCCGACACATACACTACCGATGACGTTTTGACACTGTTCAAGACGGACGCTGTTGAATACATGTGCGGAGACCAAGAAAGCGTTGATATGACAAAATGGGACGGATTTAAGAAATTCGGCAGATAGTTTAGTTTAAATAGGCTCAAACAAGAGGGAGGCCCCGTGTATACAGGGCCTCCTTTTAATTACTCTTCCGAATCATCTTCACTGCTAAGAGGCTCCACATTTGCATCTACCGAACCTTTTTCTCCTTTTTTCCATGTAAGAATATTTATGTCTTTTGCTACAACCTCTGTAGTAAAACGTTTTTCTCCACCATCAACTTCGTAACTTCTGTTCCTAAGCTGGCCTTCAACATAAACGCTCGAACCTTTTTTAAGGTATTCGCCGCAAAGCTGGCCAAGCTTTCTCCATGCCACAACTCTGTGGAAATCCGTTTCCCCTTTAGATTCACCGTTTTGGTCTTTCCATCTGCGGTTTATGGCCACCGCAAAATTAGCCACTTCGTTGCCGTTTTGTGTTTTTCTTACTTCAGGGTCCGCAACAAGACGCCCGAGAAGTGATACCCGATTGAGATTTTTCATCATCATGAGGGTTAAATAAATAAGTACCCTCAGCCTACAAAAGATATATTAAGAAATATTAAAATATTCTTAAATTTTTTTTGCTTGTCGTAGCGCCCAACATAAAGAATAATAGTGGCTGAATAACAATCTTTTATGTTTACGGGCATAATCAAATCGGTGGGGACAATTACCGACATAGTTAAAAAGAACGAACTTCTTGAAGTTACAATCAAAAGCGATCTTAAATCCAATCATTTAAATAATGGGGATTCCGTGAGCGTTGAAGGCATTTGCTCAACAATTGTTTCACGCGACGGAGACAAACTTACCTTCCAGTACATGCCGGAAACAATTGGTAAAACCTCCGTTTCTTCATGGGAAAAAGGCACAAAAGTGAATCTGGAACCTTCTTTATCAATAGAAGATGCCGTAAGCGGCCATTTTGTAGCAGGCCACATAGACGCGACAGGAACAATAAAATCGATTAAAACGTCGGCCGAAACAAAGGAAATTGAAATCGCCTACCCAAAAGAACTTAGAAAATTTATCGCGCTAAAAGGATCTGTAAGTATAGACGGCATAAGCCTTACGGTCTCCATGCTGGAACCAAGCACGCTATCCGTTTCACTTATTCCGCACACAACTACGCACACAACCCTTGGAAACAAAAAAGAGGAGGACATTGTTAATATTGAAATCGACATGCTCTCACGCTATTTAAAACAGCTTTTTGATGCACGTGACGAAGAAACAAGTTATGAATACCTTAAAGAACGTGGATTTATTTAAATTATGAGTAATCACCAAATAAAAAACGGCAAGAAAGTGGATGGATCAAAGTCAAAAATCGTTATTATTTTGTCGGAATTTAACGTTCACATAGGAGAAGAACTTTTAAAAAATACGGTCGAAGAATTAAAGAGATGCGGGACAAAAAAAATTGAAATAATCCGTGTACCTGGAGCGCTGGAAATCCCTTTAACCGCACAAAAAGTTATCGAGAAAAAATCGCCGGATGCCGTAATAGCGCTTGGCGTTATAATAAAAGGTGAAACAAGCCACTACGAACATGTCTCTCGCGAAAGTATAAACGGACTTATGACGGTTTCTCTTTTAACCGGCACGCCTATAATCCAAGGAATACTCACGGTTTTAAACGAAAAACAGGCAAAAAAAAGAACAATTCTTGGTAAAGAATATGCACAAACGGCACTTTCAATTATAAAAACTTTTTCATCACTTTAATTCGTTTTCTTATGAAACTAAGAACAATAAAAAATGCTGATTTAAAAGGAAAAACAGCAATAGTACGTGTTGACTACAACGTGCCGATGAAAGGCACCACAGTAAAAGACGACACAAGAATACGTGAATCTCTTCCAACAATTAATTATCTTTTGGACAATGGTGCAAAGGTAATACTTATGTCACATCTTGGAAGACCTAAAAACGGACCGGAAGATGATTTAAGGTTAAACCCGATTGCTCAAAAACTCTCACAATTAATAGGAAAGCCGGTAATAAAAGTGGACAGCTGCGTTGGGCAAGATGTTGATCACGCCGTAAAAGCTCTTCAAACAGGGCAAATTTTAATGCTGGAAAACACACGCTTCCACAAAGAAGAAGAGGCAAACGACCCTGAATTTTCAAAAAAACTGGCAAGTTACGCTGATTTATTCGTAAGCGACGGATTTGGAACGGTCCACAGGGCGCACGCATCTACGGAAGGAATAGCTCATCACATTCCGGCATACGCGGGACTTCTTGTTGAAAAAGAAATTAACACTCTCTCCCCTCTCCTTGGAAATGTTGAACATCCTTTTGTCCTTCTGCTTGGAGGCGCAAAAATCGACACGAAAATAGGCGTTATAAAGACTTACATTAAAAAAGCCAATACGATTCTTCTTGGAGGCGGAATTGCAAATACCTTTGTTTACGCGCGCGGATTTGATGTTGGAGAATCTTTATGCGAAAAAGACAAAATGGAGCTTGCTCAGGAACTTATGATTGAGGCGCAGGAAAATGATTGCGAGATTGTTACTCCGGGAGGCGCAATTGTGGCCGACGAAATAGGCGACGATGTTATTACCGCAGACATTGAAATAACAGGCGTAGAAGGCAACATGCAGATGCTTGATATTGGTGAAAAATCGACCGAGAAATACATAGAAATCTTAAAATCGGCCAAAACAATTATCTGGAACGGACCGGTTGGACTTTATGAAAAAGAACCTTTTGAGAAGGGTACAAAACGCATTGCCCAGGCACTTGCAAAAGTTGAAGGAAAAACATATCTCGGCGGTGGTGATACATTGGACGCGCTAAACAAATTCGGCATAAATCCGGCTTTATTTACGCACGTTTCCACGGGCGGAGGCGCAATGCTTGAATTCCTTGAAGGAATAGACCTTCCCGGTATAAAGGTATTGACGGATACGTCTGTTTAGACTATAGTTCCACACCTTTAACAAAAGCAATTATGGCAGCTCAAGGAAAAGAAGGCAGAAATATTAGAATGGAAAACCTCGAAACAATTAATATGCTTGATGAAGACATTGCCAGAGCAATCCGAATATCACAGAAACTTGAAGCGGGAACTCCAATTGAAACTTTAAGCCAAGAAGACCAAAATCTTATAAACGCTTTACAAGGTCTTCACAATCCAACAAGATACGAAACCGACGACGAAGGAGCTATAGTTCGTGACAGCGTTAAAAACAAGTTAACAAAACTTGGACTTGGGGAGGCTGAACAGACAGTTTAAGGCTGAAACATTTCTTCATTTGCAAATTCAACCTTTGTTATTTCAGGGAACTGCAAAAGTGTTTTTTGAATCTGTGAAGCCAATATCCCTACTCGGCAACTTCCTCCGGAGGTGAATCCTTTATCATCAAGGAATTCTACAGTGGCAACCCCATCTTTTATCGTAAGACTTTTTAGTTCAAGTTTGCCCGGAGCAAATTCGGTCTGGAAGCCATCAACCGCTTCAGGAATATTTATTTGTCCTTTTAGAAGCTCATTTAACGTATAAGTAGGTACATCATCAACTATTGGGATCTGCCTTTCAACAGGCAAAACCGCATCCCCACTACAAGAGATATAATCTGCTATCTCCTTGTCTGCCTCAAGATTGTAATAATATAGATTAACGGTCATTGTTTCAGGCTCAACCACTTCTTCAACCACTTCTTCAACCACTTTTTCTTCCTCTTCAATCACAGGCTCATTGCACGCAGAAAGACCAAAAGACATTAACACTACAAACATAAACAGTGATAACTTCTTCATATCATCAATTTTGTTAAAAATACCTAACTTGGATTATACCAGTTGTTTATTTTTTTTCAATTTGTGAAACCGCTAGAACAGCTTTCTCGCTTGATTCCAACTCTTCCTTTAACAACATTAATTCTTCCGGAGACAAAGAATGACGACCATGAGTCTTTTCAGCTATCTCCTCCGCTACTTCAGGATGCTTATTAACAATATAATCTACGTGTGACATATTTAAATACATTAAAAATCAGGTTCGAATTAAACACCTTAGTGGTGATTGTGTCAATAGGAATTGACGAGCCGACGCTAATATGTTAATCTATCGCCTATTTACAAAAATCCTAATATGTCAAAAGAACTGGTTACTCCTTCTCCGGGCGAAACGCCTGCAAATCTTAAAATGATTACTGATAAGATACTTGACCTTTGCCGAACTTATAACGACGAGTGGCTTGAACAAAAAGTAGCAGAATTAATGGCTCAATCAAACCACGACTTGCAGTTTTTAGGCTTGGGCCTTCTTTTGCATTATGATGAATTT
>Ga0265297_10005088_pt1 | contig 20558 bp, 18 predicted proteins | sample Munlanlwell13791_FD_192502 | JGI IMG/M metagenome (GOLD analysis project Ga0265297, IMG submission 192502) | Leachate microbial communities from a municipal landfill in Southern Ontario, Canada - Leachate well 137-91 | ecosystem: Engineered > Solid waste > Landfill > Unclassified | place...
AGGGTTTTTCATTTCTTTTTTGCGGCCAAAAAAGAAACGAAACAAAGAAAAAACCCTTGTCGGAAAGATGCTTCCACCCTGTTAGGAATAAATGCGGAAAATTTAGTCAAAGTAGGTGATCTTTGCTATGAGCAGTATCATACAATTGCTACTTCCGACTTTAGTAATAACTTTCACCTGCCTTCAAATTTCTTCAAGGCAAACATCAAACGAAATCGCCTTTGACGAATTTTCACGCATTTTTTCCCAACCCCTCCCTTGGCCCGCCTTTCCGACTTCCCCACGCTGCTGCGTCTCCGGAAAATTAATATGTTCACCCTAAAAACCTTTGTAAGAGCATGTTCCCTGAAACTTTTGTACTACTCTCAGGCAGCAGCGGGGCCTTGAAGAATTACGCCTGCTTTTCTTTCTGAGGATTTGAGCGGTGGGCTTTGCAGCAAGAAATGCACGAACGAGGAACCACAAAACTTAGAATATATGTAATACCTTCAACCTCCGAGTGGCTTGCGTTTCGTGGACAATCCGAAGATTAGAAAAGCAAGTAATTATTCAAAGCCTTGAATTTTTGTTTCTTTTTGTTCAAGCAAAAAGAAAGATAAGCCCGCCCGGCTTGAGGGCTGATTTTTCTGCTCTGTCTTTTATCAGGTTGCAGTACCTTTGATCAGAAAATCTTCCAGAAAAAAGGTAAACATTTTATTAAAAATTACCAACTATAAATATGGACTATATTATAAATCCTTTTGATATAATAAAACCTAATCTTTTTTGGGCGAGAAAAATGCGGTAGCAATTAATCCAATATTTACCGGTAATTCGATGATGGATGCACCTAAAAGGTAATCTCCGTAAATATAATCTTCGAAAAGGTCGTATTCAATCCACACCAATGGCCAGGGAAGCTGCACGAAAGGTTGGAATTGTAAGGTAAATTTGGTCGCTAAAGGGATTTCATAAATGAGGTAGAGACGGTCGGCAACAATAAAGTTTTTATCCATCCATACATATTTCTCCTCATTCATACTTTTAAAGCTTCTGTAATTGTCCATATCCAGGGAAATACCCCAATACAGATTGTTTATATTCCGGAAACCGAAAATAAAGGCATAACTGAGGCAATTGTGCCTGTATTTGATGTCCCATTTTGATTCAACATTATACACAGGATCAAAGCCGGAGGCATAAATGTGGTCATGCGAGTTGCTCCATAATGCCTCCATACCAAAACGGTATTCCGGCCACCAATATCCCCAACCAAAAGCAATTCCCTTCCATAAGCCAAAATACTCCAAAGGATCACCAAAATCCGGTCTTTCTGTATTGAAATGATCAACAACTGTTTTCAGCTTTGGGGTAATAGCATAATTGAAGTTGTATCCAAGCCTCCAATAGCCTTGTGAAAATGACTGGAATGTGAATATTAAACATACAAAGAAAATGAAGAATTTTAGTTTTTTCATGATCGAATTGTTTTTGGACTTTCAACAAAAATATGAAAATACAAGTAATATGCAGTATTTTATTTGAGTTTGATGGGCCGGATGCATAACAAAATAAAAGTCAGGGTTTGTGAATTACCTGAATTTCTGCAATTTTAAGGGGGTAAGGCAATACTCCCGAATTGATCAATGAACAAAGATCAGAAGCGGTTACCTGGTCAAATCCGGCATTCAGTTGTGATTTCCCTTCACTTATTTCATGCATCACCCAGGGGTAGGAATATACTTTTTCGTCAATGACAAAGGCAATGGCTCTTCCTGTATTATAGTGGGTGAATGCTTTCCAACTCCTGCTGCCTTCATCAGTCATTTCCATATTTATTACGTATATCTCCTCATTTGTTTTACTTACCCTTGCATTTGAAATCATTTGCCCGTCCATGGGAGCTTTTCCATCCATTGAAGTTAATTTGATGGCAATCAGTTCCATATAACTGCTTTCGGTGGGCACAGGATTGGCCGACCATATTAATTTTAAATTACGCGGTAAAACAGCTTTAACTTCCTCAATGGATAAATATTTGTTTATTCTGGCGGTATCCTTGACCAAGGAATATCCGACTACAGGGCCTTCAATGAATTCCTGCTTATCCATGTTTTTCCGATAGGCAATACTCAAATAGGTGAAGAGCGGATGTTTTTTAAAATATGCATCTGTTATTGTACTGTCCGGTAAAGCGTTTTCCATAAGCTCATCCTCAGGGGTGGATTTAACCACATAGGTTTCGTTCTGAATAATGGGAAGAGATGCCAATATCCTGTTTGCGTCTTCAAGGAAGGGATAAATCTCGGATAGTTCAAAGGTTTCCCATATTCCGAATGCACCCGGGGATTCCAGCAATACCCTGACCCTGTGTTCCTCATTTTCGTAAAGTCCCGGTATTCGTATGCTAACTGTATTATTTTTAAAACTAATGTCAACTTTTCCTTTATTGAAATGCGACAATCTTTTTTTAATCACATTCAGCATTTCATCAGGTGTATCCTGGCTAAAAAAAGTGAAACTGGCTTTGATTTCCAATCCGCCATGTTTTTCAAAGTTTTTTGCCGGTTGACAGGAAGCTGCCAGAATACTGAATACTAAAGCAGAATAAAGAATGGCAAATGTTTTCATATCAATTCATTAACGGGTGAAATGAAAAATAATTCAGGTTTATTCCTTCGGCTATCATTACGTTTTCAATAATATAATCACATTGTAATTTATGTGCTGCGTTATTGATTGGAAGGAAGTTTAAAGGCTCGTACAATTTCATCCAATTGTTCATCACTAAGTCCTTCTGCTTCGTATCCTGCATTACGTGCTTTCAGATAAATATCGGCTGACTTGACCAGAACTTCAACAAGATCAAAACATTCACTTATATCAGGAGCCGTTGCAATTATACCATGTTTTTCCCAAAGAAGAACAGAACTGTTTTCCAGTTCTTTAATGGTAGCTTCTGCGAGTTCCTGAGAACCGGTGAGTTTATAAGGGACTACACCAATTCCTTGAGGAATAAGAATGCGGGCTTCAGGAATCATGGACCAAATAGTTTTGGTAAGATGCCGGGAATCTTTAAATTCAGGAATATGCGAAAGTGCGACAAGTTCCGAAGGGTGGGCATGCAGGATGGCTTTGTGTTTGACTTTTTTCAGATTGAAATAGGAATAAATGGACAAATGGGTAATTAGTTCAGAGGTGGGGGCAATATTTGTTGACGATAGGATCTCATATTTTTCTCCTCGTGAAGTGATCCGAATGATGGAACCAAAATCAAGCGGAGATTTGGCAACATCACGCATCCGCTTCCCGCTTCCGGTGGTGTAATAAATATGTCCGTTCAGCGAAGGGAAACTGCTTTTAAGGGCAACAGGCTTAAAATTAGCCGTATTTTTTAGCATGAGCGTATGGGCATATTCCGTTAAATCCAGGGTTATATTTCCTCCATAATGTTCTACCCAGTTTTTTTGCCAAACATATAAGGCTATTTCAGCCACTTTTTCCAGTTCCTTGTTTATTTCTTTGTTCATTTGAAATTAACTAATGCAGTCAAGAAAAATAAAGTCGAAAGATAATAGTTTTATTGATTATTACTCAGTATTTTGTTTGATATTACTTTGGGTACTAACAAAATAATTTAAATTTCATACTTGGATACGATTTAATATCAAAGTGATATGATAATTAGTCCATTATGGTATAGTTCAGGATTGGAATGCAGGTGGAAGAATAAACAAGGGATTGATGCTAGATGAAACATCTTACCTTTAATTGCAATGATCGATTTATTGTTTTGCGCTTTCTACATCTTTGATGACTAGCTTTCGTGCTTTTTCTCAGAGGGTTTTTCATTTCTTTTTTGCGGCCAAAAAAGAAACGAAACAAAGAAAAAACCCTTGTCGGAAAGATGCTTCCACCCTGTTAGGAACAAATGCGGAAAATTCTGTCAAAGTAAGTGATCTTTGCTATAGGCAGTATTATTCATTTGCTATTTCCGACTTTAGTAATAACTACCTCCTGCCTTCAAATTCCTTCAAGGCAAACATCAAACGACAAGCGCCTTTGACGAATTTTCACGCATTTCTTCCCAACCCCTCCCTTGGCCCGCCTTTCCGACTTCCCCACGCTGCTGCGTCTCCGGATTATTAATACGTTCACCCTCAAAACCTTTGTAAGAGCCACTTCCCTGAAATTTTTGTAATACTCTCAGGCAGTAGCGGGGCCTTGAAGAATTACGCCTGCTTTTCTTTCTGAGGATTTGAGCGAGGGGCTTTGCAGTAAGAAATGCACGAACGAGGAACCACAAAACTTAGAATATTTTTAATACCTTCAACCTCCGAGTGGCTTGCGTTTCGTGGACAATCCGAAGATTAGAAAAGCCAGTAATTATTCAAAGCCTTGAATTTTTGATTCTTTTTGTTCAAGCAAAAAGAATAATAAAGCCTGCCCGGCTTGAGGGCTATTTCTTCTGCTCTGTCTTTTACCATGTTACCGAAGTGCTTTATCAGGAAATCTTCAAGGAAAAAGTTGAGATTTTGAAGAGAATTACTAACCATAAATTTGGACTATCTTATTAATCATTTTAATAATATTGGATTATTTTATAATTCACGTTGGTAATAATTCTTCTCTGTTCGGCATCAGTTCTCCGCGATTACCAACATTTCAAAATCTTCGGTGGTCAACTTATTCTCGCGGGAAAAGGCCCCAAGTTTAGCACCAAAAATATCAATACACTTGAATCCCAATGATTTCAGTAGCCAGGTGATTTCACTGGGAATATAATAGCGTTCATTGCTGTGGAGGGTCATCTTTTTACCCGTATCATCAACCAGCTCCGTAATATTGTGATCGCGAAAAGTCATCAGATCGAAGGTATTGCTTTTGTATGTGGCATTCCCTTCTTCTTTTCCGGAATTGCAAAATTTTTCAACAGAATGATAAATCGGAAAGAGTCCGTTCAGGGTGGTGAAAATGAATTTTGATTTCGTTTTTAAGGACTCGCTGACATTCTTTAATATGTCATAATTCATCTCATCCGTTTCCATAAGAGGAAATCCTCCTTCGCAAAGCATTATAGCCATATCGAACTCCTGGTGAAAAGGCAGATTTCGCGCATCATGCCGTTGAAAATCAATCGCTAAATTGCTATCGGCAGCTTTTTTTCTAGCCAACGCAAGTTGGTTTTCTGAAAGATCAACACCGGTAACATGATATCCTCTTTTCGTCAGTTCTATGGCGTGCCTTCCGGTCCCGCACCCGACATCAAGGATGTGTATTGATCTGTCGAAATCAAACTCCTTCTCCAAAAAATTAACCTCACCTATGGTTCCTTTGGTGAAACTTTCACGATCATATTGATTTCCGTAATTCTCAAATAGTTCAACATACCATTGTTTCTTATGCATCTTTGTTTTTTATTAATTAAAAGTAAAAGCATTTGGTTTTCAAAAATAATCAAAATATGTATGAAAGCGGGTATCCTGTAATAACTCAATCTTGATCCGTGTTTCGTCCGGAAAGTTTGTTCCTGATGATTACTTTGTTGAAATGCATGATGTTTTCTTCTTTCTCCAGATAATCATAGATGATCAGGCATTTCGTCCGGCATTGTTCCGTGAAATTGGAGTGATCAGAATCGAATTTTTCAGCCAGTTCCGACAGAATTTCTGCCAAAGTCAGCAGGTTGTTATTATTAAAATACTTTTCATTTTTCAGGATGTTAATAAATGAATCATCAGGAAGATTGACCAAATCATCAAGTCCGAGGGCAAGTTCTTTTTTCAGATTTTCTTCCAAATAATGATGGGCTTCAATCGTCTTTTCTGCTTTTTGCAAGCCCAACAAAAAGGCAAGCATCCTTCCCAATACTTGTCCAAAACGGTCAAATTCACGTTCCAGATAATCTTTAGATTCCATATTTATTGAAATAATTTGCTTTCTGACTTAAGACTATGTCTGAAAAATGGCTCATGAATTACTCCAGATCATTTTAATTCCGGTTATTCTCTTTTATTAACCGCAATCACAAATCTTTTTTAATAGTTTTTTGTCAATAATATTGATGTTTCGACCAGTGACATCAATAATCTTTTCTTTTTTCATTTCGGTCAGTATTCTAACCGTATTTTCTTCTGAAATACCTGATAATTCACCCAGTTCTTTTCGTGTGAGGTGCATTTCAAAATTGGTATTTTGATACAATTCCGACAGATATATGATGCTTTCTGCAACACGCCCGCGAATTTGTTTTTGACTTAAGGAAATAATCTTGTTCATGATAAGCTGCACCGATTTGCCAAAAGCACTATTCAACTTTATTAACAGATCATGGTTCTCCAGATAGAGTTTTTTGACTAAGTCCAGCTCAACCATGCATATTTGGGTTTCTTCAAGAGCCATTACCGAATAGGAGTATTGTGGTGATTCAAAAAATGACAATAGCCCAATATAATTATGGGGTTTCATAATGTAAAGAATGATATTCCGGTTATTCAATCCTTCAATGAAAAGTTTGGCTGTTCCATTGACAAGATAAATGGAATGCGTAACATCTGAACCTTGCTTGCAAATCATTTCATGCCGATGATAAAACACATGTAGGTGCTCCATGTTTTCAAAATTGCTGTTACTGTTTTTCAAAGCCTCATATAATTCACATTTCAGGCTGCAGTTCAAACAGTTTATTTCCTTATTGAATTTCATAATAGTCGAAAATGATAAGGTACCAAATGTAATAAAATTTGTTTTACAACATTGATTTCTTTTTTACTGTCATTTTTTTCTGTATTAAGTAAGGTCAACGGCAATGCGAATGGATGAGGTCTGGAGCTAATACAGGTATAAGTCTGGCTTGAAATAATAATTCACGAATTGCTGTGCAATGATTATATTTGTCCTTGAAAAAAGCAGGTACAAAAAACAAAACAATTTGCATCCCATGAACTACATTACAATAATACTCATATTGTTATTTGTACTTTTATTGATCATACTGATGCGAAAAAAACTGCATTCGGTATTTGATGGTAAGATGCCCTTAATCCCTGATTTTGCTTCTTATAATCAGGAAACACAAGCCATAAGCTTACATCTTGACTTTGAGAAATCAAATGAGGGTAAGGCTTGTTTTCTGATTTTTGACCTTGAAACAACAGGTTTGCCCATCAAAGCGAAAAGCACCCCTGCAGATTATCCAAATTGGCCAAGGGTGATTCAGATCAGTTGGATACTGTTTGATGAGGAGGGGAAAGAAATAAATAATGAAACGCACTATGTTTGGCAAACGGATAAAATAACCGCGGCTTCAATGAAAATTCATCACATTACGGATGAAATGCTTGCCGAAAAAGGGGAAGATGCTACCGAAGTGTGGAGGTCTTTCATGAATGATATTGAAAAATGTCAATATATTGTTACACATAATAATGATTTTGACATCCCTATTATTGAATCCGAATTGCACCGTATTGGGATTTTTAATTCGTTTCAGACGAAGTCATTAATTTGCACCATGCAACTTTCAAAAAATATTATTAAAATTCCAAGTATGGACATTGGAAGATATAAAGAACCCAACCTTGAGGAAATGATGCGATTCTGTTATTTTCCTGATTTTAATAAACTCCACATAGAAGGCTTACACAATGCGGTAACAGATACTGCAATTACAGCCAAATGTTTTTTTTACTTTTTAAATAACAACTATTTGAAGTTAAAAGAATAAAAGTTATGGATGCAAATATTAATAAAGGGAGTTGGAAATTGTTCTTTTTCAGGATAATACTCCCCTCATTATTGGCCGTTGTCTTGTTTGTGTTAACCATTTTTATCATGATTATTCCGCGTTTTCAGGAAAACATAATGGCGTATAAACGCGAAATGATAAAAGAACTGACGAATTCCGCATACAGCGTTTTGGCACAATATGAAAAAGAGGAGAGAGCAGGCGCTTTAAGCCGCGAGGAAGCTCAAAAAACGGCCATCTCCAAAATAGAGTACTTAAGGTACGGTGAAGAAAACAAGGATTATTTCTGGATCACTGATATGCATCCCCGAATGATCATGCATCCTTACCTGAAATATCTTGATGACCATGATCTTACTGATTTTAAGGATCCGCATGGCAAGCGGATGTTCGTGGAATTTGTCAATGCAGTTAAAGACAATGGCCATGGATATGTGGATTATATGTGGCAATATAAAGATGATTCCACGCATATTGTTCCGAAAATTTCCTATGTGCGAAGTTTTGAACCTTGGGGATGGATCATTGGAACTGGTGTCTATGTTGAGGATGTGAAGAAGGAGATTCGGTCGCTGACGGGAAAACTAGTTAAAATTTCACTGGGAATTACCATTTTTATTACCCTTTTGCTGATTATTAATACCTATCAATCGGTGGTGATCGAAAGAAGGCGACTACTTGCTGAAGAAAGGCTTAAAGAATCGAGGGAAAGATATAAATCGCTGGTTGAAGCAGCAACAGAAGGATTGGTGATGCTTGTGGACGGAAGCATTACCCATTCCAACAAGACCTTTTCTGATCTTATTGGGTATGATAAGGAGGAATTATTGGGTAAAAGTTTTACGGAGATTATAACCAGCAAGAGCATCAATGCGTTGACCTTAAATAAAAATGGACTATTTGAGAAGGATGGACAATTTGAAATTGTTTTGTTACATAAAGACGGGAAAGAGGTGACGGTGCTTTCCATTATTTCTTCCATTGATTATAGCCAGGGCAAAGCCAATATCATTATTGTTAAAGATATTACAAGCAGTGAAGGCATCTCTTTAAGTTCAGTTGATTATGAAACCTTGATCAATAATTTGAATCTGGGGATTTTCAGGACCACAGTGGACCTGAAGGGCAGCTTCATTACGGCAAACAATGCTGCAGTCAAAATGCTGGGATATGATTCTTTCAAGGAATTATCAAAAGTATATGTTTTGGAACTTTTTGACGATATTGATGATAAACGGAATTTCAGGAGACGACTTCTTGAGGATGGATTCATCAACAACAAACTGATGAATTTTACGGATAAAAAGGGACATAAAAGAATGATATCCTTGTCATTAATTATAAAAACTGACGAAAACAATACCCCTGTCTTTTGCGATGCTGTAGTTGAAGATGTTACCGGCCACTACCAATACCGTCAGCAGTCAGAAGAACTGATCACAGACCTGCAAAATTCATGGATGTTTCTGGAACAAAATATCTGCGACTTTCTTCAACCTGCTTTAATCGCTGATTTAGCGGCTCCCATATCAGTAATTGCAGCAAGCATGACAGAAAATCAATCTGATTATATTATTCTATCACAAAACAATGATGCTGTTGGTCTGATTACGGATGAGGATTTGAGGGCACGGGGATATGCGGAACAAAGGGATTCTTTGATCAAAGGCTTCGAAATAATGAGTTCCCCTTTGATTTATATCGGATCGGAACTTAACCTGAAGGAAGCCTTGATGGTTTCAGAACGCAAAAAAATCAGCCACCTGATTGTTAAAGATGCTGATGGAATTAAAGGGGTGGTAAACCGCAGAAAATTATGGAATGAAATTGAAAAATCAACGAATTTTTTATATGCCGTAATTTCTTCATTTTCAAATATAAAAGAACTGAAACTAGTCCACGACAAACTGCAACTTTCTGTAAAACCATATATTGAGTCAGGAGTTAATTCAAGCCTGATCAGCAGAAAAATTGCTGAATTTTCGGATTTAATTATGCAGAGGGTGATAGAATTGGCTGTTAAACAATTGGGTGAACCTCCGGTACCTTTTTCATTCATTATTTTGGGAAGTGTGGGCAGGTGTGAACAAACATTGGCTACCGATCAGGATAATGCGATTATTTATCAGGATACGGAAAAGCAGGATGAGGAAAAAGTACAACAATATTTTCTGCGACTGGGAGAGATCGTTTGTACTGATTTAAATACCATCGGTTATACTTTTTGTAAGGGAAACAATATGGCCAGCAATCCGAAGTGGTGCCAACCCTACACAAAATGGGAAAAATATTTTGCGTACTGGATCATGACTCCGGATCCAAAAAACCTATTGGATATTTCCATCTTTTTTGATTTCAGATCCGTTTACGGTGATGATAATTTAGCGATCAATCTCAGGAAGTTTATTTTCAGCATAATTGAAAACAAAACATCCTTCTTTTACAATCTGATTGATAATATTAATAATTTCAAAGTATCCTTAAGCGGATCCACTTCTTTGGTTATTGATCAAAAAACCGGGGATGAATTATTTGATATAAAAAAGCCTGTCGCCATAATGGTTATGTTTGCCCGCATATACACTATTTATCACCGGATTGAAGAGACGAATACGGTAAAAAGAATTGAATTACTAAAAGAATTCAAAGTTTTGAATGAAGAAATGTCAGGTGATTTTATTTATGAATACAATTATTTAATGCAGATCAGGTTCAATCATCAGCTTGCTCTTATAAATGCAGAATCCGAAGCCAATAATATGATCAGGATGAAAGACCTCAGGGAAGCTGAAATGCTGGCGTTAAAGAAAATAATTTCACATATTTCGTCTTATCAATCGAAGTTAAATCTGGATTTTAAAGGAATAACTCTCTGATTTCCCTGTTGAATAGTTAAATGTTTACAAAAGTTGATATAAATCAATGTTATATTTCAACTTTTAAATTCATTTTGAATAACTTTTAAAAATTACTTTTGATAAAATTGTAAAACCACAAAAAATTAAAGGGAGGAATAATGTTACATGAACCATCAGCACAACTTGGAGTAGATCATGCTTCCGAGCGCAAATCAAAACTAGGAATGAAGCTTTTTATAATTTATCTGTTAATATATGCAGGTTTTGTCGTGATCGGGCTTACTGATCCTGAGATCATGGGAAAGCATTTGTTTGAAGGACAAAACTTGGCAATAATTTATGGATTTGGCCTGATTGTCCTGGCCATTGTTATGGGCTTTATCTATAATTATGCCTGTACCCGTTTGGAAAAAAAATTAAATAACGAATAAAAGGAAAAGTTATGATATACGATGTTTCTACTGCTGCCATTTTCATTTTCATCGGTTTTGTTGCCGTTGTATTGGCACTTTCATTTTATTTCGGACGTAAAACGCAATCATCTGCCGGTTACTATGCCGCTGGGGGCAATATTCATTGGGCTGTAAACGGGATTGCATTCGCAGGTGATTATCTTTCAGCAGCTTCATTTCTTGGAATATGTGGCATGATTGCCTTTTCAGGATATGATGGTTTCCTATATTCAATTGGTTATCTTGCCGGTTGGGTAGTTGCTTTGTTTATTGTTGCTGAACCGTTAAAGCGATTAGGGAAATATACTTTTACGGATGCTCTCGACTCAAAATTTAATTCAAAAGCAATTAAACTTGCTGCATCAGTAAGTACACTTATTGTTTCTCTGTTCTATCTTATCCCGCAAATGGTTGGTTCCGGAGACCTGGTGGTCCCCTTGCTGGGATTGCCTCACTGGGTGGGTGTTCTTATCGTGGGTTCGATTGTAATATTTATTGTGGCTACTGCCGGAATGACTTCCACAACTTATGTTCAGTTCATCAAAGGTGGTTTGCTGGTTATCTTTTCAACCATTCTTACCATATATATATTTAAGAACGGTTTACATCTTCAACCAAGTGAAAACTATCATAAGTTTGATACAATTGATGCAATCTATGAAGGAGATCAGCTTGTTCTGAAAAACTCAGATTATAAAGTTGCCGGTCAGCAAGTGATGGATAATCTCACTTTTATAAAAATTGATCAGGGAGATGTTTACAGATGGTATAAACTGGAATCTGGCGAAGATAAAACGTACCTCCTTGAAATGCCTTCAATAGTGGTAACCAAGGAAGGAGAAAAACTATATAATGGAGCTCCAAAATCAGAGCGGAAATTTTATCAGGTTGGTCATTTGACAAAGTTAATTGTTGATGGGAAGGAAGTTGATAAAACCGGACCTATGGGTCCGTTTAAATTTCTTAAAACAATAGAAAGCAGCGAGGTAATGCGTTTTAGTAAAAAGGCGTTTAATGACGGGGATGATAAAGTTACCGTATATGCCCAAACGATCACGCAAGGAAAAGATGTAATGAAACCGGGGCTTCTATATAAGTTATCAAAAAAGGCTGGTGCAGGCTTTTGGCAAAAACTGAATTTTTTGTCCTTAATGCTTGCCTTGTTTTTCGGGACATCTGCTTTACCACACATTTTAATCAGATATTATACGGTGCCTAGTCAACGCGCAGCCCGTAAATCAACCATTGTTGCCATTGCAGCCATTGGATTCTTCTATATTCTTACCCTTTTCATGGGATTAGGCGCAATGACTAATGGTGTTTTGGATCTGGAATCTTCTAATATGTCTGGTCCTTTACTTGCCAAATATTTCGGTATCGGATTGTTTTCTATTATTTCTGCCATTGCTTTTGCCACGGTGCTGGGAACGGTTAGTGGTTTAATTGTAGCCTCTTCAGGAGCAATTGCTCATGATTTTATGGATAAATATCTGAATATGAAGATGAACGATAAACAGAAAGTTCGTGCTGGACGAATCTCTGCTTTTGTTGTGGGTATTCTTGCCATTGTTCTGGGAATTTTATTTAAAGGAATGAATGTTTCATTCCTGGTTGGACTTGCCTTTGCTGTGGCTGCTTCTGCCAATTTACCTGCTATCCTCTTTCTCCTGTTTTGGAAAAAAACAACTGCAAAAGGAATCGCATGGAGCATTGTTGTAGGGATAATATCCTCAATTGCCATCATCTTATGTTCCCCCACCATGTTCGAACAATACGGATTGAATCCTGCCGATGCACTTATTCCTTTGGATAATCCGGGTATTATTTCCATACCACTGTCCGTAATCACCCTTGTACTAGTTTCCCTAGGGACGAAAAAGAAAGAAGTATTAGCTTAATAGGGCGTTCATTCATGATAATTAGCGGCAGGCAATTTTGTTTGCCGCTTTTTTTATGTTTTGCAAAGAATGGATCGTGGCAAAATTTTCATCAGAAAGGCAATAATCCCCCATCTTTTTGTGATATAGGCAACTGATTTTTTAGATTTAATAGCATTATATATCTGTTTTGATGCTTTTGTTACGGGCATGACCCAGAATAACCCATCCCCTTTGGCCATGGCGGTATCAACCAGTCCTGGCCTGATATCGGTAATATATATCTTGTAACCCTTTTTATGTACACTCATCCGTAAGCCTTCCAAATAATTGATCTGGAATGCTTTTGTGGCATTATAGGCGGGTGCATTAGGGTTGCCTCGCAGGCCTCCGATTGAAGTGATGGCAACCAAGTGCCCCAATTTTTGTTGTATGAAACAGTTGAATGCCCATCCGATAATGGCAGTCCAAGCTAAAACATTCGTGTTTATGGTTTCTTTTTCAATATTAAAATCCAATTCCTTATTGATTTCACCCGTTCCTGAAGAGAAAATCAGTAAATCCATCCCTCCAAGTTCTATGACGAGTTCATTAAGCATTTTCAAAGCAAGCGGGTGGTCATTGATATCAAATGCCTTTACAATAATGTTTTCTGAGGAATCTTTTTTTAATTCCTCAAGTAAATCTTTTCTTCTTCCGGTGATACCCACAGTGTAGCCTTCTTCAGCAAGCAAGCGGGCAAGCTCTCTTCCTATTCCTGAGCTTGCGCCCACAACTATGGCTTTTTTCATAAAGATTTACCAGTTTTAATTCATACTCTTGATTTCGAGTAAAACAATGGTCAGTAAAAGACAAAGAGCCAGCGATGATCCGGCAATGATAAAGGAAAGGTGGTGACTTCCGGTATTCGCATATAATGTTTGTGACAATCTGCTGAATACAAAACCACCTAAACCCCAGGCAGACATCAAAATGCCATAATTTAATCCAAAATTCTTCAATCCCCAGAAACCTTTACTAAAGGAGGGAAATAAGGATAGATTTGTACCATAATTGAAACCAATAAAAGTCGCAAGCAAAATAATAGTGACCACAGCAGCTTGATCATTAATGATTAATCGAGAGGTAAACATCAATATGCTCTGAAATAGTAATATGATAAAAAGCGTGACAGACTTTGGAATTTTATCGGAAACGATACCCGCCACCACCCTGCCAGAAGCATTTCCAATAGCCATAATGGCAACTGCAATAAAAGCAGATTCCCCCATACTCGCTTTGGCTAATCCGGATATATTCCCAATAACCATAAGGCCTGCACCTGCACCGATAAAATAGATGGTCCAGATAATGTAAAATTTTGTTGTTTTAAGCATTTCCAAGGCTGGGACATCAAGAGATAGTGGTCTTTTCCCCCCGTCTTTTGAAGTATTCTTTTCTTCCGGGATGTAACCTTGAGGTGGATTTTTAAGAAAAAAAGCAACGCCACTGACGAAGATCAAAAAGGCAATTCCGAAGAAAAGCATAGCCCTTTGTAGTCCGTAATGGTTAACAAGATAGGAAGCAAGGGGGGCTATGTAAACCGGAGCAAGGCCAAAACCTGAAACCACCAGCCCTGCAATTAGACCGGTTTTTGAGGCGGGAAACCATTTAAGAGCTGCAGGGGTTGCTGCCGAATAGCCAAAACCGATTCCCATGCCTCCAAGAAGGCCAAAGCCAAGAAGCCAGAGGTAATAATTTGATGAAAGTGAGGCAATAATAAAACCGGCTCCGACAAGTAAACCACCAATCTTTGCTGTAAAAGATGGTCCTTTTTGATCTTGTATCCGGCCTGCCAAAGTCATTGAAAAGGCAAAGGATAATACGCAAATGGCATAGGGGTCATTCAACTTGGCCAGATCCCATTTAAACGCATCCTCGCCTCCGGTATTTATGTTTTTTATAATGGCTTCTTTAAATACGCTCCATGAATAAAGTATTCCCAAAGCCAGATTGATTGCAATACCTGCAAAAGTAACAATCCATCCTTTATGTATTTTTTTACTCATAAATATTTGTAATTGGTTGTGGATTTACATTAGAACTTAACAGATTAATCTTATTTTCCGATAATATTATGAGAACAAATTTAGGAAATATGCTTATTGGATATGACAAAATAAAATATATACTGTCTTGTTAAAGAAATCAATAAGCGTTAGTTAATCCCCATTAATTGGCTTGATCAATAAATTTTCTTTAATATTAATATGTATCAACCTTCCTGAAGCACCGTACCATTCTCCCTGCTTATCATTTCAGCTGCTTTCATGCATCTGACTTGCTTAATATATATGCTCAGGAATAATGGTTTCCTTTTCCTGGTTAGTCATATTAAGAATTGTCCTTTTAATTGATCTTTCAGTTGTATCAGAGATTTATCGAAATAAACAGGATGTTTGTCGTTAATCATGAAACATTGAACCAAATGCGAATATTGGTATAATCTCACTTTGGTGCTAAAACATAATATTTAGCTAATTTAATTATTACACTTAGCTTTGCATAATGCAGATTGATGTTTATCCTGTATATAATTTAATTTTATGAAACATTTCACGATCATCGTTTTTTTTACGTTTTTCATAATGACATTGTCCTGCTGTGTCCCCAAGCAGGATGTTCTGCCCGATAATCCCTATATCGTTGGTGACGGAAACAAACCTATGGTGATTGCCCATGGGGGAGCCAAGTTGCTTTTCCCTGAAAATACGGTACTTGCATTTGACAGCTCCTTTTTATTGGGTGTTGATGTTCTCGAAATGGACATTAGATTGACAAAAGACAGTATCCTCGTCACCCATCATGATGCCGGTATTGATAATACCAGTGATGGAAGTGGCCTTGTAGCAGATTATACCTATGAGGAGTTGCTTGCGTATAATTTTGGATATACCTTTACTGATATATATGGTAAAAAGCCATACGTGGATAAAAAGGTAGATATTGCAAAGCTTGAGGACCTCTTTATTACATATCCGTCCATCTCTATGATCATTGAGATCAAGGACGAAGGAGATTACGGTAAAGCCTCAGCCAGACAAATGAAAAAACTTATCGAGGATTATCAGATGCAGGACAAGGTGATCATTGCTTCTTTTCATCATGACGTTTTGCAATATTTTCTGGAAATAACAGATAAAAAAATACCGATTTCCACATCGCAGAAGGATGCCACAAAATTTGTGCTTAGCAGTAAGACATGGACTGGGTTTCTCTATTTTCCTGAGGCGGTTGCCTTGCAGTTACCTTTAAAAGAAGCCGGTTTGAATCTGGGAACCAAAAGAGTGATCAATTCTGCACATCATCATAATATGGCCATACATTACTGGACGATCAATGAAAAGGAAGAAATGCGGGACCTGATTGAAAAAGGGGCAGACGGGATCATTACCGACCGTCCGGATATTATGAAGGAATTGTTAATAGAAATGGGATTTTAATTTACTTAAATGAGATTTTTGTTTTCACTGTTAATGACAGTTTTTTGTTTTGCTTCTTCAGCTCAGGTAGAGAATCAAAAAGCATCTTGTCTCAAAGTGTCGTTTGGTTTGAATCTTGGATTTTCGTTTTTTCATGAGAAATTGCCTGAAAATGTCACCTATAAGCCTGTCTTGATCCTGGGCTACTACAATCGCCCCTTATCAAAAGGGCAAAAAAACTATGCCTTTTCCTGGTATCTGGAACCGCAGATAAATCCTGTAATTATCGGGAATAAGCTTAGTGAGCTTGAATTTGGAGTAAATACAGGCATCGCTTTTTCATATCAGCTTGCTCCAAATTATCAGGTATATGCCGCCATTGGAACAGGGCCGCATTTTGTGACGGTAAAAACGGCCTCACAGGCAAGGGGATTCATTTTCTCCGACAATTTTATTATTGGCATGAAACGTTCATTTCTGATGAATGATAAAAGCTATGATCTGAATCTGCAATATCGCTTCCGGCACATCTCCAACGCAAATCTTATGCTGCCTAACAAAGGAATTGATAATCATTTTGTGATACTGGGTCTTAACCGTTGTATTAATTGAACTTGATTAGTTTTGCCCTTAACCTTTAAAGTTGAAAGGGACAAGTTTAATCACCCTACCATGCTAAGTTTGCGGAGCAATTTTTCGTCAGTAATTTCAATACCTTTATTGACAATATGGATGATCTTATCACGGTTAAGTTCGCTTAAAATACGCACAGCACTTTCAGTGCTCATTCCGGCAAGTTCGGCAATATCTTTCCTGCTGATGATATTTTCAATCATTCCACCATAGAATATCCGATCGGAGAGATACAGCAGAATATCAGCAATACGCCCTAAAGCTTGTTTGTTTGCCAGACAGCTCATTCGTTCCAGATGGCCTTTGGTCATTTTGCAATACCAGTTCATGATCTCTTCGGCAAAGCTGGTGTTCTGTTTGATAATTGATTTAAAGGCTTCCTTTTCGATATGATAGATAGTGCAAGGGGTTATAGCGCTTCCAGAAAACAAATATGTGTTTGTATTGTAAAGGGAGGATAGTCCGATAAAATCGAATGCCTTAACAATGCTGAAATTAAATCCTTTGTCCTGAACACCTTCCAGATAGTTTTTTGAAAGTCCATCGGCAAGAATCATGATATATGAGGTAATGGCTCCTTGCTTGCAAATAATTTCTCCTTTTTTAAATTGCAACTGTGCTTTGGTAAATTTTTCGATTTCATCATTACTCAAATGAAAGCTTTGCAGCCAACTGATAAGGCGATCCGATAAGGCGTTATGAGTCAGTTTTACCTGGTTTTCTTCATAACTTTCAATGGTTTCCCGCAGTTTTCGGTAGATAAAATGATCACTGAGTTTTTGTGCAATAGTGGAAAGTAATCGGGTTTCTTCCGGAAGAAAAACTCCTTTTTCCATTCGGAGGGGTTTTATATAACATACATAAATATTGCCTACTGTTTTCCCTTCCATACGAATTTCCTGGCTCTGCATCAGGTCTGTGATCTTGAATCCTTCCGTATTGAATTCGAATTCACCATAACTTATTTTAACCTTGCAAATATCACTGTAACGGTAGCCTTCAGGTAAGATATTAGTTAATTCCTCCAATAGTACCTTAAACGGAATGGAAAACTGGCGAAGTAATTCATCAACTTTATAAATACAACTTAATTCCTTGTTTCGTTCGTTAAGATTGTCAAGGATTTTCTGTAAATCAGATTTTTTCTGTTCAGGCATATTATGATACTGCATGAATTTTTCAACATTCAAAAGTAGTGTTTTTTCAAAATATGAAATAAGTAAAAATCATCTTGGGATAAAATGGAAACCGAATTGATAATTATCAATCGAAATTATGTTTTTATCGGCAGTCTGAAATTTGGTTGTTCCCGAAGGTGCATAATACCTTTGTTGCCGTTATTTAATTTGATTGTTAAAATTTAAAAGAATAAAAAAATGAATGTAGAAAAAATCATGTTGGAACTCTCGAAGAAACATCCGGGAGAAGTCGAGTACCTTCAGGCTGTACGTGAAGTTCTCGAATCAATTGAAGATGTTTATAATGAAAATCCGCAGTTTGAGACAGCCGGTATCGTTGAACGCATTATTGAACCCGACAGGGTTTTGACGTTTAAAGTGCCCTGGGTAGGTGATGATGGAAAAGTGAATGTTAATCTCGGGTACAGAGTGCAATATAATAATGCGATTGGCCCATACAAAGGAGGACTTCGGTTTCACCCCAGTGTCAATTTATCAATTTTAAAGTTTCTTGGTTTTGAACAGATTTTTAAGAATAGCCTTACAACATTACCTATGGGTGGTGGTAAAGGTGGTTCCGATTTTAATCCTAAAGGAAAGTCAAATGGCGAAATAATGAGATTCTGTCAGTCTTTTATGATGGAATTATGGAGAATTATTGGCCCCGAAACAGATGTTCCTGCCGGAGATATCGGAGTTGGTGCAAAAGAAATCGGTTTTTTATATGGAATGTATAAAAAACTGACCATGGAACATACAGGTGTGTTAACAGGTAAAGGTCTTAACTGGGGAGGTTCTTTGGTTCGACCCGAAGCAACAGGTTTTGGTTGTGTTTATTTTGCCCAGGAAATGCTTAAGACAAAAGGAATGGACTTTAAAGGGAAGACCGTTGCTATTTCGGGATTTGGTAATGTAGCATGGGGTGCTGCAACCAAGGTTGCTGAACTGGGAGGTAAAGTAGTTACTATTTCCGGACCTGACGGATACATTTATGATCCGGATGGAATTAGTGGTGAAAAAATAAATTTCATGCTTGATTTAAGATCAACAAATGAAGATATTGTAAAACCTTATTCCTATGAATTTCCTGGTGCCCAATTCCATGAAGGGAAACGTCCTTGGGAAGTAAAAGCAGATGTTGCATTACCATGTGCCACTCAGAACGAGCTGGACAAGGAAGATGCATTAAATCTTATTAAAAACGGGTGTAAATGCATTTGTGAAGGTGCCAACATGCCTTGTACTCCTGAAGCAGTAGAAGTTATTATTGAACATAAATTGCTTTATGCTCCGGGTAAAGCAGCTAATGCTGGTGGTGTTGCCACTTCAGGCCTTGAAATGTCTCAGAATTCCATGAAACTGCATTGGTCAAGTGAAGAAGTGGACATGAGACTTCATGAAATCATGAAAAACATCCACAAATCCTGTGTTGAACATGGTAAAGAAGACGATGGTTATGTGAATTACGTTAAAGGTGCCAACATAGCCGGATTTTTGAAAGTTGCCAACGCAATGCTTGATTTGGGAGTTATTTAAAAATTAATCCATTTTTCTTAATAATTACCTCAGGAATGAACTTATTCCTGAGGTATTATTGTTTTAGTACCTTTATGTAATATCGCGAAAAAAGATTTGAAAAAAAGTTTGATATACTCCTCAGGATATTTTAATATACCTGCAATATGCTATATTGAAAGGAGTAAACTTAAATTATATGATGAGCATCACATCTCCATAATCGAGAAAACGGTATTTTTCTTCAATGGCAGCCTGGTAAGCTTCTTTTAAAAGGTCAAGACCGGCAAATGCAGCAACAGCAATGAAAAAAGGAGATTTGGGTTGATGAAAATTAGTGACCAAAGCATTAGCAATGCGGAAATCATAAGGAGGATAGATGAATTTTTCAGTCCAGCCTTCGGTTGCCAGTAATTCATTTTGAGTTGAAACTGAAGATTCAATGGCCCGAAGAGTTGATGTACCAATAGCACAAATGCGTTTTTTTTGCCGGATTCCTGCATTTACAATCTCGGCAGATTCGGGTTTAATCAGAAAGTTTTCAGATTCCATTCGGTGTTTGGATAGATCCTCAACTTCAATGGGTTTAAATGATGCAAGTCCGATATGCAATGTAATGTCAGTTACCAAGGTTCCATTTATTTCAAACCACTTCAACACTTCTTTGCTAAAATGTAATCCGGCAGCAGGGGCTGCAATTGAGCCTTGGGTTTTAGCAAAAATTGTCTGATAATCTTCTTCATCCTCAGGGAGGGGTTCTCTTTTAATATATTTGGGCAAAGGGGTATGCCCCAGTTTGTGGATCATTCTTTGAAAACCTTCATCATCTCCATCAAAATAAAATCGGATGGTGCGGCC
>Ga0265297_10005089_pt1 | contig 20557 bp, 13 predicted proteins | sample Munlanlwell13791_FD_192502 | JGI IMG/M metagenome (GOLD analysis project Ga0265297, IMG submission 192502) | Leachate microbial communities from a municipal landfill in Southern Ontario, Canada - Leachate well 137-91 | ecosystem: Engineered > Solid waste > Landfill > Unclassified | place...
GATTGGTGGTGCCATAACGGGCTGCGTGCGGATAAGCTGGACCGCGAGTTGCTGCATTTAATGAAACGTTCAGGCTGTCAAAGCATTGCCTTGGGGATTGAAACCGGCGATGAGGCAGTATTCAGGAACATCCAAAAAGGGGAAAGCCTCAGGGATATTATTAAAGCAGTCGGGATGGTCAAGGATGCGGGGATAAAATGCGTCGGGTATTTTATTATCGGGCTGCCCGGAGATTCTCTTGAAAGCACTAAAAGGACCGTGCGGATGCAGAATAGACTTAAGCTTCACGACTATAAATATAACATGCTTGTCCCTTACCCCGGGACTAAAATCTGGAAAATCGTGCATGAGCAAGGCAGAATGCTGGCAGATATCCGGCAAACCGCTCATTTTGGCGATGATATAGAAGCATCTTTTGAAACGGATGAGCTTAGTAAAGAGGTAATGCAGCAATGCCTGCAGCTTGTTACAGATCAGAGATGGGTGCAGGCAGAGAAGGATTTAGACAAAATCCAGTCAGCGTTCAGGTCGCGCTTTCAGCGCGGCCCTGAAAAAATCATGGTAATTACCGAAAGCCAAGCCTGCGGGTTATCCAAAAGTATCGGGGCGTGGTTTCAGGGGGCAAATATTATTGAAGCCAGGCTTGAGCCGGGCATGGGCCATCATTCCAGCGCCTTTACCGTAAAAAGAAACGGGCAGGAAGGGTATTTTAATTTACTTTTTGGGCTGGCAGGCGGGCAAAACCAACTGTCCCTTAATTCTCCCGCAGGTGATATATTTATCCAGAATGGACTGACATTAAAAAAAGAGGAATTTATTTCTGCGGAGATATTGCCGCCGGTAATTGCCTGGGACAGGCCTGAAGGGAAGTATTATGCCACCCGGCTTAAACATCAATCACCCGACGGGCGATCTGCGAAAAACGGGGCGATCTACGTAAATGGCCAGCCTCTGGCTTTTTCTGCCGCCCCGCAATGGGAAAAGGTTGCTTGTGGGAAGATTGAGAGCGGCATTGCCTTTATTTCCCTTGCTGCATACCGGCCAAAGGCAATATATACAGCAGATTACCGGATCGTAAAATTGGACAATCTGCCTAAAAAAATAGACGATGGGCATATGCTTAATGGGGGGAGGACTATTTTAGAAAAAGTTTTTCAAGAGTGCGATATTCTAATTTTCCCGGAACAATGGGAAGATGCTTTTTTCATTTTTTCCACAGCGAAAATGAATATCGTGTATTATAAAACGGCGAAGAATAGCCTTGCCTTTGGCTATGCGGAAGAATCCAGGAAGAAAAGAAAAAAAGCCGGCATAACGCCTCTGGTTTTTTCGGCTGCGAAAATAAATTACGATAAAATTAAGCAACCTTTTGAATTAATAAGAAAAGTCTTTCGGGTATTCATGTTGTGGATAAGCATTATATCTATAGTTATCTATTCAAATTTAAAAAATATTCTGCGTAACATTTTAAGATGAAAATATTGCTGCAAAATCAATATGACGGGCCCTTGGGCGGAGTAGAGACTTATTTTCAGCTGATTGTCCAGGCGTTATTAAGCAGGGGCATTGAAGTAGCGGTTGTTTATACTGCCAGCGGAGAAAAGCCTTTCAGGCGGGAAAAGAATTATAAGGCGTACTACCTGCCGAACCTGGATTTAGATGAAAATGCTTATTATTCCGGGAAAAGGAAGCCGGAGATACAAAAAGACCTGGATTCTCTGGAGCATATAGTGAAGCTGGAGAAACCGGATATTATTCACCTGAATAATACTTCTTATCCCGGCCAATTCCTTAAACTGAGGCAGTATGCTTTGGTTGTGCAGACAATTCACGATTATTATAATTGCTGCAATATATTATTGAAGACCATAGGAGGGGATATTTGTCCGTTTGCTCATGGAAGGAAATGTTTTGAGAGTGGTTGTGTTTCATCGGTCAGTGTTAGAGAACTCTGGAGGTTCAAAGTAAAATATCAAAACCGCCAGGCTACGAAAGATTTTGACAAAATATTCGTGGCTTCTGAATATATGAAGGCGATGCTTTGCGGCAACGGGTTTTCTGAAGAAAAAATTACAGTTATGCCTTTGTTTGCAGAAGATTGGGATAAAGAGCAGCCTGTTCCCGGCCGGAATACTATTATTTACGTAGGCAGGCTTGCGCAAGAAAAAGGGCTGGCGCATTTTATCCAGATGCTGAGGTTGATTTCTTGTGATTTTGAAGCTTTTATAATCGGAGATGGGCCGCAAAGAGAAGAATGTGAGAATTTAGTGAAGGTATCCGGTTTAGACAAAAAAGTAAAGTTTACCGGCTTTTTGGGTAGAAACGAACTGGCAAAATATTTCGCCCGCACTAATGTAGTTGTGGTTCCTTCTATATGGCCGGAGCCTTTTTGCATGGTAGGCCTTGAAGCAATGGTTTTTGCTAAACCAATCGTAGCTTACGCTTCAGGAGGGATAAGAGAATGGCTTGAGGACGGCCATAACGGCTATTTGGTAAATAGGGGCGATATTGAAAGCCTGGCGCGCAGGGTTGAGGATATCCTGAGGGATGAGAATCTATCCGGAGAACTGGGTAAAAACGGGCGCAGGTTATTTGAAGCCAACTTTACCGAAAAAGCCCATTGCGAAAAATTAATTTCCATGTACGAGGCTTTAATTGCGCCAAGAAATAAAAAAAGATTTTTTACAGCCCGGAAAAAACCGGATTATCCTGTAAGGTTAAAAAATGAAGCTTTCCCGGAGTATAATAAAAGATTAATTAAATTTGAATTTGAAAATAATATTACGCAGGTAAGGTCCTATCCCGAGGAAATAACCATCAGCACTACATCGCGCTGCAATATGGATCCCCCCTGTGTTATCTGCGAAAGAAATCTCAGGTTAAAGGCAGAGGAGCGTGATTTGAATGACGGCGCGTTGAATAATCTTAAACCGATTTTTAAATATGCCGACACGATATATTTGCATTGCGGCGGCGAACCATTAATGACGCAAAAATCATTCGATATAATTGACAGCGTCCAGCCGCCGACAAAAATCATATTTAATACAAACGGCGCATTGCTTAACAATGAAAGAATTGAATATATGCTGGAACGCGGAACAGTGGATTTAATTAGTTTCTCACTGGATGCTGCTACTAAACGGACCTACCAGCGTATCAGGAGTGCGGATTTTAACAAGGTTATTAATAATATAATGTCTTTAATATCCCGCCGTAATCAAAGCAACAGAAATAAATCGCTGAACAAGCCGGCTGTGCTCCTGAATTTTTGTATTTTTAAACAAAATATTGCTGAAGTCGCGGATTTTGTTTTGCTGGCAGCCAGCCTGGGAGCCGATGGGATAGATTTTTCACATATGAACCAGGGTTTTAACTGGCGGCAGAAACGCGCTGATTACGAATTTGATTATAGCGCCGAGCATGTGTCGAATATGCCCGACTACAATTATCACGATAGCCTGATATTGAAAGCTTATAAGTTAGGGGTAGAACATAAGATACCGATTAATTTTAACGGTAACCCCTTTTTAGGAAACCTGGATGCGGATAAGAAAAAAGTAAAAGCTGACATTTCCGAATTTATTAAATACAGGTCAAAGTGCATTGCCCCCTGGAACAGGGCAGTTATTGATATCGACGGCCGGGTAAGAATGTGTTATTTCCACCGGGTTTATATTGATAAAAGTATCGGCAGCCTGCAAAATGCGGCTTTCCGGGATATTTGGAACGGAGAGGAAGCTATTGCCGTGCGGAAAGAATTCATAAATATGGGGATAGCCAAGAGATGTATTACCGGTAATCCCTGTATATATCAAAACAGGATTTAACCCTGCCTCCAATAAAATGAAAATATTACAAGTCGTGCATGGTTTTCCGCCCTACAATTTCGGCGGAGGAGAAATTTATGCCTATAATTTGTCACGGGAGTTAGCCAAGCAGCACGAAGTTTATGTTTTTTACAGGATAAATGATTTTCAACAGCCGGAGTTTATGCTCAAACAGTATAACCGTGACGGGATCCGTGCGTTTACCATAAATAATACTTTTAGGAAATGTGCTTCATTTGAGGATACTTACAGAAATGCCTGTATTGCGGAAAGATTCGCCGCGGCCCTGGATGAAATTAAGCCGGATGTGGTGCATATCCAGCACTTGCTATACCTAAGCGCAATGATTGTGGATGAAGCAAAAAAAAGGGGCATCCCGGTAGTTTTTACCCTGCATGATTACTGGTTGATTTGTCCTCAAGGGCAGCTTTTGAAGAACGATCTGCGCGTTTGCCCGGGAGACAATCATGTTGATTGTTTAAATTGCATTCAGTATCAATTGAGCCTGAGGAAGAATATTTTCAATATTTATTATTTATTGGAAAAAAATGCCTATAGTTTTTTAGTGCGCCTGGTTAAAAGAATTTACCTGTTTTATTCAAGGCTGGTTTTCTTGAACAATCAAGAGGCTGCTAAGCTGCTGCGCCTGAGAAGGGAATATCTGTTTAGTATTTTAAGCAAAGTAGATTTGTTTATATCGCCGTCGCATTTTTTAAAAAATAGATTTATAGAATTTGGTATTCCGAAGAATAAAATTATCTATTCTGCCTATGGCTTTAATAATGATCAATCTACCATGCCTAAGAAGAATACGCCGGATAGGCTGAGTTTTGGCTTTATCGGCAACATTATCCCGGCTAAAGGCCTCCATGTATTAATTGATTCTTTTAACCGCATTGGCAAGAGGAATGTTGAATTGAAAATTTACGGCAGGCAAAATTCTTATAAAGGCGCCCTGGGTAATTATTCCAGGCGTATTTCCAAGGAAGCCAAAAATAAAAATATTAAATTTATGGGCGGGTTTGATAATAACAGGATAAAAGATATACTGGCAGAAATTGATATGCTGGTTGTGCCGTCGATATGGTATGAAAATTCTCCCTTGGTAATTCAGGAGGCTTTTCTAGCAAGAACCCCGGTGCTTGCTTCAGATATCGGAGGAATTCCCGAATTGATTGAACACGGGGTTAACGGATTATTATTTGCTGCAGCAGATGCAGCCGCTTTAAAAAAGGAACTGGAGTATGTTTTGGATAACCCGGGGATGATTGAAAAATTCAGGCAACAGATATCTCAGGTTAAAAGCATCAAAGACGACGCGGAACAATTACAAAAGATTTATCAAGGGTTAATAGCGGAAAATTCATGATTTGCGCAAACAGGATAGCCGGCAGGCAACGATTAAGGAGCATTTTATTCGCTTGTAGCTTCATTTTTATCGCTTTTTTCTATCTTGCAACCGGCCTGCCGTATTTTGACCAGACGAATTATCATTTTGATGAAGGCATAGTCATGCAGGGCGCAAGCAGTATTTTGCAGGGGGCATTGCCTTACAGGGATTTCTGGACACTTTATTCTCCGGGGCCGTTTTTTTCCCTGGCAGCTGTTTTTAAATTATTCGGCGCTAATCTCTGGGCGGCAATTATTTTCGCCATTTCGGTTTCTTCAATAACAGCGTATTTAATATTCAGGTTTATGAGAGATTTATTTCCCTGGCCTCTGGCACTGCCGGTGTCTTTATTGTCCCTGGCTTGTTTTAAATCATATATGGTTTACAACCGGCCAAGCCAATTTGCGCTTTTGTTCTGTATAGTGAGCTGGTTTTATATCGCGAGATTTATTGAAAACAGGGGTAAAAGATCCTTGATTATGATTGGCGTTATTTCGGGAATAATCGGCTTATTCCGGATAGACTTTGGGATTTATAATCTCATCTCCGTTGTAACGGTAATTACTCTGAAAAACATCTACGAACATAAGCCCGCGCATAAAGTGATATTAAGTTTATTCCTTCCTTTTGTAATTATAAATCTCAGCCCTTTTGTTTTACTAATTATTTCCGGCGATTTTAGTCTAACGGCAAAATATATTTTATCCGGCACTTGGGCTGCTAACCGTTATTTGCCATTGCCTGCTTTAAAAGCAGATACTTTTATTTTTTATTTGCCATTGGCAGCCGCAATATTATCTTCTTTGTTATTGGCAGGCCGAAAAAATAAAGATAAATTATTTTGGCTTAAGTTATATTTTACTTTTCTGGTTATTTTCCTCTATTATTATGCCGTCTTGCGCCTGGACAGGCCGCATCTTTTTCCGTCGCTAATTACTGCTGTAGTTTTGTTAGCCTTGTTATGCGGCGGTTCCCTTTTGCTTGGCAGGCGTATTTTTCTCCTCTCGGCATCCATTATAAGCTGTTTTTTTTTATTTTATGCTGCCACGCCCGGAATTCAGGGCTTTGCCATAAAATTACAAAAATCAAAATCAGATATCCCAAAGATAGAAGGGCTTTATGATATTTCGCCAACGGCGCGCTCTCAGGCAGAAGCAATCAAGTATATCCAGGATCGCACCGGTTCAGGCGAGAAAATTTTTGTTGCTAACCCCAGTCACGGCACAGCTGTTTATAATGATCTAATGTTTTATTTTCTATCGGGGAGAAAACCCGCGACTAAATATTATCAGTTTGAGCCGGGTTTTACCAATACCAGGATAATCCAGCGGAAAATAATTTCCGACCTGAAGGCCAATAAGAACAGGTATATTGTAATTTGGGATACGATGAAAGATATTGTTGAGCCGAACGCAAGTGCTAAGCCCGGCGGGATAACAGATTTAGATGATTTTATCCGCCAATATTACAGGCTTGAGAGGAAATTTTCCGATTATTCTATATTGAAAATTATACCAGCAGGCCAAGAATCACCCACCATATCAGGCTTACTTCCGGCAGGAAAAAACTGAAGTCAAAACAATTATTAATTAAGAAAACCAGGCTTGCGGTTATCAAACAAATTATTTCTTTGCGCGGGAGTTGATTATTAATCGGCTGCAAGGCGCGTTTTATAATTAGTGTTATAAGCCAGGCAAAAGCAGCCAGCCCGAACAGCCCTATTTCTGCCCAGAGTTGCAGAATGAAATTATGTGCGTAGCGGGAATGCGCGAGGTTAAAATTACCCACCCCGATTCCGATTAAAGGGGATGTTTTAATGATTTTTATCGTGTCCGACCAGTAATCCAAGCGCATTAGCGCGGAAAAAGCAGGCTGTAAATATTGTTTTTGGCTGGTTATCCTTAGCAAGAGAACCGTGGCAGCAGTAAGTAAAATAGAAGACAAAATAATAATCCGAATTTTCTTTGATTTATTCTTCAGATGAAAGTATATCATTATCCCTAAGGAAACGCTGAAAAGCGCACTGAGCGATTGGGTGAGGAAAAGAGCAAAGCCCAGCGGAAGGATAAACCAGATCCTCTGTTTTGCTGCCAGTGCAAGGATGACAGCCATGGATAGAAAGCTTGCTAAAGTATTCGGGGTGACAAAAGGAAAAAATACGCGTTTGCGGGTAGTATATTCCAATATAAAATTATCTTGGATTTTTTCTTTGATTACGTAGTTTAAAAGGTGCTGAAAACCGAAAAAATACTGATAAATCGCGCAAAGAGAAATAAATATTCCGGAGACAATAACGCATTTGAAGATACGGTTTTTATCCTGGGCAGGGAGGGAAGCAATAACAATAAAAATAGAAATGCAGGAAGCAAGCTGATAGAATTCTTGCAAGCCGGATAATTTATGGCTGAAGATGGCATAAGAAATAAAGTGAACAAGCAAAAATGCTAAAAGCGGCCATCTCAGTGGTTTAATTCCGGATGAATTAATTTTCCTGTTTACGGCATAGATGATAATAAAACCAAAAATCAGCAGAGAAAAAATAAAATCAGCTCCGGGGTAGGCAAGGGAAGAGATGAATGGCCGGATGAAGATTAAGCTTAGAAGGATATTCAACATTATGTTATAATTATACTTAAACATGCGGGTAAAGTCAAATCAGCATATCGGTAAGTTGAGCAAGGATAAAGCCATGAGAATTGATTTACTACGGAGAATTGATTATTTTATAGGGATACCCGCCTGCTTTTTATTGTCTGTCTTTGAAACGTTGAATAAAGCCATTTTTAATAAAAAAAATGGGGAGCAGCCTCCTAAGAAAATAATCATCCTGGAATTTTCTGAGATGGGCTCCATAATACTTGCCTGCTCTGCTATTGAAAAGATAAAACAACTATACCCCGGTACAACGCTTTATTTTTGGACATTCCAGGATAAATCCGAAGTTTTCGACTTACTCAATATCATACCAAAAAATAATCTAATTTTTATGCGGAATAAGAATATTTTTACCATCTGCATAGATGCTGTAAGAAATTTACACAGAATCAGAAAAGAAAAGATTGATACGGCAATAGATTTAGAATTATTTGCGCGCTTTTCGGCTATTTTGGCTTATTTAAGCGGCGCGAAAAACAGGGTTGGATTCTACCGATTTTCCTCAGAAGGGCTTTATAGGGGGAATTTGCATAGCCATAAGGTCAGTTATAGCCCCTATTTGCATATAAGCAGAAATTTTCTAAGTTTAGTTTATTCGCTTAAGGCTGGCATTAAAGATGCGCCCTTGCTTAAAGAATGCCTGGCGAATGATCCGGTGGTTATTCCTGAGGTTAAACTTAATCTTAAAGCAAAAGAGGATATTTTAAAAAAGTTGAAAATAATCAATCCTGGGATTACCGGGAAAAATAAGATAGTGATCCTGAACCCGGGGATCGGAGAATCACTGCCTATCAGGGCGTGGCCGGGCAGGTATTATATGGGAATCGCTAAAAAAATATTAACCAACAAAGATATTTTTATTGTTGTAATCGGTAAGGAAGCAGGTTTTAGCGAGGAAACGGAAATACTAAAAAGATTTTCCGGCGGGCGTATCCTGAACTTGACCGGTAAGACTAACCTTGAAGAGCTCATCGCTTTGTTGAGTATTTCTATCATGCTTATCAGCCATGACAGCGGGACTTGCCATTTGGCTTCTCTGACAGGTATTTATATGATTGTTTTGTTTGGCCCTGAAAATCCCATGCTTTATGCGCCGTTAAATTCTAATCTTAAAATATTGTATTCTAATTTAGCCTGCAGCCCTTGCATTACCGCGCATAATCACCGGCACTCGGTTTGCCGGGATAATAAATGTTTAAAAATGATATCAGTTGAAGAGGTCTATGCTGTTGCAAAGAATATTTTAGATAGGCCTTAAGAAATTTCCTGCAATAATGAGAAAAAAAATATTTCTGATTCGTTCGGGGCTTTGGGATTTACCCGATTTTCCCCATCCCTTACAGTCTGATCCGCCGTTAGGCCTGCAATACGCCGCCAGCCTTTTGAATAAAGACGGCTGCTATGCTACCCGTATATTTGATTGCACCGTAGACAGGGTTTCTCCGCAAAGGCTTGCCTCAAAAATATCGCTTGAATCACCCCTGGCAATCATTATTTCCAGCGCTTGTTTTAACCATAGAAAAACCTGGGAATTTGCCAGGCAGCTGAAGGCTGCCGATAGCCGGGTGGTTATTATTGCTTCCGGGCATGATGCTACTGCCAGAGAGCAGGTTTATTTATCAAAACAAAGCCCTTTTGATATAGTTTTGAAAAACGAATTTGAGGATATCGTAGTTGATGTAATAAATAAACTTAGAGTCTCCGGGGATATCAATGAGGCAAAAAAAATTTATGAAAAGCATCTTGAAGATACCTCCGCAGATAAATCTTTTGATCTTGATAAATTGTTTTATTTAGAGCATACTCCGGAAGAACTGAAGAAATATAATTTTATATACCCGGTGAGGCTGAATAGAAAAATTCTCTGCGGCTATATCATGTCATCGCGCGGCTGCGTGCATGATTGTATTTTTTGCAGCCAGGCAGTAAGAAAAACTTTCACCAGAGATATGCATTTTCGCACCGCTGCAAATGTTGTTGATGAAGCCGAAAAATTAGTTACGCAGGGAGTAAATCTTATTTCATTCCTTGATGATAATTTTTCAGGTTTGAGGGCGCATATTTTATCCATTTGCCGTGAAATCATTAAAAGAAAATTAAAAATCCATTGGGTTGCTTCCTGCCGGATTGATGAATTAGATGGTGTATTATTGGGGATAATGAAAGAAGCCGGATGCATACTTTTGCTATTAAGTGTCGAGTCCGGACAGGAAAGGATAATCAGAAATCTTAATAAGACCGCGGCTCCGGCAGCCTGGGTAAATAAAACGAGATCTGTTTTTGCTGCCTGCAGAGAGCTGGGCATTGAAACCTGTGCATTATTTATGGTTGGCTGCCCTGACGAAACGGAGGCAGATATAGAGCAAAGTATTAATTTAGCAAAAGAACTTAGGCCGGCGTTTATTAAAGTCCATTTTTTTACTCCTTATCCCGGAACCGCCATTTATCACAAGGTTAAAGATTCTGTCCCGGAAGAAAAAATAGATCTCATGCATCATTATCTTCCTCCGGTAGTTAATCTATCGGCCATGGATATGAGCAGGCTGAAAATGGTTCAGAGGCATTTTTATAAAGAGTTTTTTTTAAGGCCGGAATATATCGCATTGCATTTAATTAAATACTCTTTGTTTTATATTTATAATATCCGTGTATTCAGGATGATAAGCCGTTATATTTTTAAGGTAATAAAAGGGCATCTCATCGCGGATAAAGGAGCAGTTAAAATTAATTAATGAAAATGGCCGGTATTGAGAAAATAAAATTTTTCTACAAACAGATAATAAATAGCGGTTTGCCTGGCAGGTTATTGAGAGCGAAATTTTTCGCGGCAACCAGGCCTATCATCGTCAGTTGGCGCCTGACTAATAGATGTAATCAGTCTTGCCTTTATTGCCGCCTCTGGGAATGTGAAAAAAAGGAGCAAAAAACCATAGATGTGCTTAAAAGAATTGATAAACTATTTTCGGAGGGAATCCGTTTTTTTGTATTTACGGGAGGGGAACCTTTACTAAGAGAGGATATCGGCCAAATAATCGGGTATTCTTCTAAAAAAGGTATTTATGTTACTTTAAATACCAACGGCAGGCTGCTAAGGCCGGAGAAAAAATGCCTGGAGGGCGTCAACCGGCTGCACTTGAGTTTAGATGGCCCGGAATATATAAATGATTATTTAAGGGGCAGGGATAGTTTTAAATATACCAGGGAAGCTTTGATCTTAGCTAAGAATCAAAAAATTCCGGTTTTCCTTACTTCAGTATTATCTAAGTATAATTTAGATCCAGGCAATATCAATTTTTTATTAAATTTTGCAGAGGAGAATAAAGTTAAAATTGGCTTCCAGCCGGCTTCGTTAAATTATTTAGGGAGTAACCAGTTAAATCCATTCAGCCCGCCGATAGGAGAATACAAAGATGCAATATCTTATCTGATGAAATGTAAAATCCGGGGAAACCGGCAAATTATAAATTCAGTATCCGGGCTCAAGCACATGTCTTATTTCCCGGAGGCAAGGAAAATTGTTTGCTTCGCTGAAAAATTAGTATTAAGGATTGAAGCGGACGGAAAAGAGTTTTCTTGTGGTTGGGGGAGAGATAAAGACACAGCGGGCAATACATGCAGTGCTTGCTGGAAATATGAGCCTCTTGAGATGAACTTAGCCGGTACTCTGAGGCCAGAGCCCGTATTCAACGCGGCACAAATGTTATTCAGTTAAAAATGATCAGAAGAAGGAAAATGCGTTTATATAAAGGCGAGCTTGCGGATATTTTTAAAACCGTATTTAAAATGCAGGTTTCAAAAGGTGAGTTCGTTGATAAATTTCAGAAAGAATTTGCCCGCTATATCGGCGTTCGGCATGCAATCGCCACTTCTACCGGCAGGAAAGGGCTGGAACTTATCCTGGAAGCGCTGGGGTTAAAAAAAGGAGATGAAATAATTCTCCCCGCGTATACTCTTAAAGACCTGGTATTTTTGCTCCAGAATAAAGGCTTTATTCCTGTTCTGGTAGATATTGAGAAAGATACATTGAATATTGATCCAAAGCTTATTGAAAAAGCGATAACCGCAAGAACCAAGGTTATTATTGCCACGCATATGTTTGGCGCGCCTTGTGATATGGATAAAATTATCCATATCGCGGAAAAATACAATATTAGCGTTGTCGAAGATTGCGCGCACGCGGCAGGAGCTGGTTATAACGCGCAGAGGGCCGGCTCTCTCGGCAAAGCGGCCTTTTTTAGCCTTGAAGCAATTAAGCCGATTAATACTTTTGGCGGGGGGATGGTTACTACCAACGATCCAAATATGGCAGGGTATATAGAAGCTGAAATAAGCAAATTGCCATATAACAGCAGGAGAGTGCTGTTTAAAATATTTTATACCTATTGCGAACATCTTATTTTGCACAGCCCGTTATATTATTTTATTTCTTTGCTTTTTAGTTCGGATTTTTTCTTAAAGATCATATCTAATACTTATCGTTCAATTCACGAGGCATCCCGGGCTAATGACTACCGCTATTCAAATTTACAGTCAGTACTGGGTTTAAAGCAGCTGGGCAGTCTGGATAAGAACAATCTGTTAAGAAAAGAGAAAGCGGTTATTTTTACCAAATATTTAAAAAGCAGCATAGCTGTGCAGCGGATATTGCCGAATACCTCCAGCAGCTATTATTTCTTTATAGTAATGACGCATTTAGATTCATCCAAAGCGCGGCGATATTTGTTGAAGGAAAAAATCGATGCAGGTTCTGGCAGTGAAATTAGCGATGATTGTATTGCAGTAACGCATGGGACGGGATCAGTTTCAGTTAAAGAAGTTTATGGCCATGCCCTGCAAATTCCGCTTTATGACAGCCTGAGTAAAAATAATATTGTATATATCGCTGAAGCCCTTAATAAAATTGCGCTAGTTTATCCGCATACCCCCGTATGAATATATTATTAGTGAAGCCGTATTGGCCGTATCCTTATAATAAATCGGAAAATACCTTTAACAGGTTTTGGCCTCCGCTTTGTCTGGCTAATTGCGCAGGTATTTTGAAGGAGAGCGGCTTTAATGCAAAAATATTAGATTTTCATGCTTTGCGCATCAGGCCGGAACAGATTAATGATTATGTCCGGGGGTTTGATAAAATATTCGTCACTTCATCATCTCTGGATAAATGGCAGTGCCCGAATCCGGATATCTCGACCTTTATTAAGACCTGCCTGCAAATCAGGGGATTAACGCAGGAATTATACGTCATGGGGTATCATGGGACAGTTGATCCTGAAAGAATATTGCGGCAGACTAAAGCAAGAGCCGTAATAAGAGAGGAGCCGGAAAACAGCATCCTGGAAATTTGTAAAGATAGGAAACTATCCGATATAAGAGGGGTGTCATTTTTCGAAGGGAACGAGTTAATTTCTACTCCTGAAAATGAACGGCTGGATTTAACAAAGTTACCCATCCCTGATTTCGGCTCACTTGATTTTAAAAGGTATTCCTATGAAATATTGGGAAAGAGGTTTGTCTTGCTTGAGATCAGCCGGGGATGCCCTTTTAATTGTAAATTCTGTAACAATACCATGTATGGGCAGGGAATAAGGAAAAAGAAAAAGGAGCAGGTTTTTCAGGAGATAAGTCTGGCAATTGAGAAATACAAGGCGGCCTCAGGGTATTTCATCGACTTGAATTTTTTATCATCCAGGGAAATAGTTGATTCGCTTTGCGACTACCTGATTCAAAAAAAATATAAATTTAAATGGGCTTGCCAAACGCGCCCTGATTCTCTGGATGCCGGGATCCTTAAAAAAATGAAAGCAGCAGGCTGCCGGGTGATTCATTTAGGAGTAGAGACATATATTCAGGAATTATTGGATTTAGTTGATAAACGAATAAAAATAGAAAAAATCGATCAGGCAATTAAACTTTGCCGTGATGCCGGCATTCAGACTTTAGCTTTTGTTATTTTTGGCCTGCCAGGTGAGACAGAAGAAGACAGGGCCTGTATTTTGGCTGCCCTTAAAAAAATTAACCCGGATTTTGTTTCATTCCATAAATTGTTCAAGTTCGGCAAGGATAATTGGGAGTGGGGCAATTTTTGCGATGAAGGGGAAATTGACCGGGCAGTTAAGCAGGCCTTCATCAAATACTATTTCCGGCTGTCGCGTATTCCACAAATTAACCCGTTTTTAATATACAGGTGTTTAAAATTATTTTATGGCAGAATTAAAACTCTGTAATTGCCAGCAAACTAATCCTATGAATGGCGCAAGGCATATAAAGATTGCCTGTTTTATCTTTTTATTCGCCTGGATATCATTTTTCCCCGAGCCTGTCCAGGCTCAGTACTGGTTCTACGCAAAAATATTCTTCGGAATTTTCTTGCTGGTTCTATCGCTGGGGAAAAAGTTCCCCCGGGGTTTTCTTAGCCGTCAGGATTTACCATTGTGGTTGTTTTTAGCCTGCGTGTTTTCCGGAACAATATCTGCCCTGGACAAAAATCTGGCGTTCCAGACTTATCTTTATATTCTTTTTACTTTTGCCGGCTTATTCTATATCGGAAAAAATCTCTGTGATTCCGATCAGGATAGAATGGCTATTTGTATAATTATTTGCATTTGCGGCAGTTTGGTGGCGCTTATCGGCTCCATGGAATTATATTATGGCCGGAATATACTTTATGAACAATTTATCAGTAATCCTTTTTACGCCAAGTTTATCGGGCCTGCGCTGCCCGCAGGAATTGAGAGATACGAGAGGTATACCTGCCGCCCGATGTCCACACAATCGGAGCCGTCAATTTTGGCCGCCTATCTTCTTTTCTGCCTGCCGTTTAGCCTGTACCTTTTTAGAAGCCAATCGCTTCGTTTACGTTTACTCGGAATTTTCTCGTCACTATTTTATATTTTGATGATTATATTATCATTGTCCAGGATAGCTCTTTTAGGGCTGGTTGCCTCGCTTTTAGTGTACCTGTGGTATAATAAACAAAGGAAAAGAATAATTGCTGTTTTCTTTTGCCTGGCTATATTAATGCTGGCAGGCACTTATTTTCAGAAAAGTAAGTTAAGCCGTTACGGTTTCAGCGAAATGATTTATGGTAAATACGATAGCCTCATTTCAGAACACAGGTTTACTAGAGTTGCCATGACCGCCAGGATAATAAAAGAACATCCATTTTTCGGGCTGGGATTTAATCATTTTAGGATAAGATTCAATGAATATTGCGATAAAGAAGAAAAGGGCAATGTGCCGTATGAATACATGGTTCCGGATAATATGTACCTTGCTTTTCTGGCGGAAACAGGGATTGTCGGTACCGCTGGTTTTCTCATTTTTATCATTTTTTTATTGAGGCGGATATTGAAAGCGTTCAACAGGATGGTTGACGGAGCCAGCCGCCGGTTTCTATCAGCGGCAAGTGCTGCCCTGGCAGGGCTCTTAGTGCATATGGCAGGTTACGAACTATTTTATTGGTATAACCCGTATATGCTTTTCTGTTTAACTTGCGGGTTTATTGCCTCGGTTACTCAAGACAAACCGCTTATTAAATAAGGATTGGTGCAGATGTTCCCCCGCGTTTATCCGAAAATGCCTTCCAAAGCGCTTGGCATAATTAAGGAGTTAGCAAAAAAAAACGAATTAATTGTGGGCAGAGGCATAGAAGAATTTGAACAGGCATTTTCTCAATACAACGGGCTGAAATACGGCATAGCTGTCGGTTCCGGAAGAATAGCCTTGTATTCTGCCCTGAAAATACTGGGGGTGGATAAAGGCGATGAAGTAATCGTCCCTGCATATACCTGTCCAGTAGTGCCCAGCGTAGTGCTTTCTTTAGGCGCGATACCAATATTCGTAGACGTTGAAATTAATACTTTTAATCTTAATCCGGATTTGATTGAATTAAGTATTACCCAAAAAACCAAAGCGATAATAGCTACGCATATCGAGGGTTATCCTTGCGATATAGGCAGGATAACTGAGATTGCCTCTAAATATAATCTTAAAATTATTGAAGATTGCGCGCAATCCATCGGAGCCGAATACAGCGGAAAAAAAGTGGGATGCTTCGGGTCAATGAGTTACTTTAGTTTTGCCGCGGGCAAACAGTTGAATACATTAGGCGGGAGTATTGTCCTTACTAATAATAATAATATAATGAGCAGGTTAAGAGAAGAAATAAGCAGTTATACGCTCCCTTCCCAGAAGATTATTATTTCCAGGTTGGCATTTGCCTGTTTTCTGGATACAATTTTGAAGCCGGCTTTTTTCAGCTGGACAGTTTATCCGGTTTTACTGGCCGCAGGTTTATTCAATTTGGATTTAATTACTTTGATTTTTGAAGATAAGGGCGATGTGCAGCATAAAATCCGGTCATTCAAGGAAAAGTATTCAAATATTCAGGCTGCTCTGGGAAAAGCTCATCTGGCAGCTCTTGATAAGCAAAACGATATGAAAAGGCAGAAAGCCTTATTTCTTGACGAAGCTCTTTTGAACATAGTAAAAAGGCGCCTCTGGCCTGCCGGGAACAGGCCGATTTATCACTATTACAGTATTTTATCTACAAGCCGTAAACATTTGACTCAGGTATTGTTAAGGCATGGATATGATACACAGCCGACCTGGAACTGTGCCTGTTCAGAATTAGAGATGTTCGGTGATTATAAAAGAGATTGCCCGGTTTCTTCCCGGCTGGAAAAAGAAGTTTTGTATCTTCCTATGCACGAGCAGCTGGATAAAGCAAGCCTGGAAAATCTTGCCAGGGCCATTAATAGAAATATTTAATTATTGCTGTTTCTAATGAAAATTACTTTTATAAACCTCACCTATAATATAAAAGATATGCCTGCTAACAGGTTGCTGCACCCCAGGCATTGCCTGCCGCCGTTAGACATCGGCTATTGTGCTGCGCTTCTGGAAAAACAAGGGCATGAGGTTGATTTTTTTGATACAGCGCCGGGGAATCTATCGTATAACGATATCTTTGATAAAATTAGCGGGCTGCCTCTTGAAGGGATCGCGGTGATTAAGCCTAATGAGATGGCTTATGAATTGACTCTAAAATTAGCCGCTGATTTAAAAAAAGCTGAAAGGGGAAGCCCGTATATTATTATCATCGGCCCGGTTGCTTCCGCCTCTTTTAATTATTTTATTTTTAAAGGCAGCCCAATTGACTTATGCGTCATTGGCGAACCGGAATATACTTTATTGGAGGCTGCCGAGAGGTTAAGCTGCAAAAGGCCTCCAGATCAGATAGCGGGAACAGCGTATTTCAGAAACGATGCGCTAATCAGAGAGAAAGACAGAGATTATATAGCAGATTTAGACAATCTTCTTTTCCCTAAGCATAGCCTTTTTATCGGGAAGGGTTATAAATTTTTCTATCCCTCCATGATGTTGAAAAGAAAAAAACTTGGATTAATTCTTTCCAGCAGAGGCTGTCCGCATTCCTGCAGTTTTTGTTCACCGGTTAGCAGGATTTCCTACGGCAAGCCATACAGGGCAAGAAGCGCGGGCAATGTTATGGAAGAAATAAATTTTTTAGGCAAGCTGGGTGTTAACTTTGTCTATTTCATAGATGATCTGTTCAGCTACGATAAGGAAAGGCTAAAAAAAATCTGCCTTGGTTTAAAATACAACGGTTTAAGAATGAGATGGGCTGCGCAGTGCAGAATTGATGATTTAGACGAGCAGCTATTGAGATTAATGAAGAGCGCGGGTTGCCTTTGCATTAATTTGGGCATAGAATCAGGCAGTGAAAAAGTCCTTAACGCTTTGCATAAGAATTTGAACCTGGCTAACGTGGGGAAAACGGTAAAATTATGCAAGAAAATTGGGATCAGCACCGTAGGGAATTTTATTTTAGGCGCTCCCGGCGAAGAAGACTCAGACAGGGAGATAACCGTGAGGTTTGCTAAGAGGGTTAATTTTGATATCATAGAAATCCTGCTTTTTACGCCTTATCCGGGTTCGCGCGCCTTTAATGATTACGGTAATCCGGGGAAGATAAACCGCTATTGCCGTTATGATAAACTTGCCTACGGAGAAAACCAGGCATATAATGACAAAATCGAGAAATTCAGGAAATTTTTCTATAGGGACTATTGCTTAAGGCCGGGTTTTATTTTACGTAATGCGCCAGCCTATGTATATTCGGCTGTCTTAAACGGCAGCGGCGAGTGGAAGTTTTTGAAAAAAGTTACGCGTTATATTTTATCCTGATATCGCCTTTTAAAGAGGTATTAAAAAATTGCCGGAATCAGACAAAAATAGAAAAATTACTTTTCTTATTTTTATTTTAATCAGCCTTATTTATGCCCTCCCATTGTTAAAAAACATAAATAACTGGGGGCAGATGGATTGGGATCAATTTACCTTTTGGTATAGTCTGCCTCGCAAGATAATCTTTGAATTTCATCAATTTCCCTTATGGAATCCTTATTCTAACGGGGGGAATGTATATCTGGCTCATCCCCACTCAGCTTTTTTATCTCCGGCTTATATTTTTGTTTTGATTTTTGGCGGCCTGCTAGGCTTAAAAATAAGCTGGGTCTTTCATTTGTTTTTCGGTATGCTCGGGATGTTTTTTCTCAGCCGGCATCTGGGTATCTTAAAAATATCAGCATATCTGGCTGCAATAATCTTCATGTTTTGCAGTATGTTTACCCTGCATCTGAGCGAGGGCCACATCGATTGGTTGGGGCTGGCTTACCTGCCATGGTTTTTTCTCTATCTTTTAAGATCAAAAGAATCCAGAAAAAATCTGGTATTAGCCGTTGTTTTTTTTGCCTTTATGATTCTTGCTGCCAGCATAGATGTGCTTATGGTTGCAGGGATATTTACCGGTATTTACGCAATACTTAAATCAGCTCAAAAGAGGAAGCTTCTATTTTTAAGGAATAGCGTCCTGATTGTCCTTACGGCAATTACTCTATCTTCAATAAAGCTGGTGCCGATGTTCGAGTTCTTGGAGAGAAATCCCAGGAAAACTGTTGTCGAAGGCAGCACTGATTCGGCTTTATTATCTCAGGTATTGTTTTCCAGGGACCAGGCTTTTTATTATCAAGAAACCAAATGGGCCTGGCCTGAAGGCAAGGTTAAGGTGCGTGGCAGAGATTTTGATATCGGTTGGCATGAATACGGAGCTTATGTAGGATTTTTGCCGTGTATCCTTGCTATATTCGGCGCATTCTTTTATTTTAAGCGGTACTGGCCGTTATTAATTACAGGCATTTTATTATTATGGGTTAGCATGGGCGGCGCTGCAATATTGAATCTTTGGGAATTGATCCATAAGCTGCCTGTTTATGATTCGCTGCAGGTACCCTCCAGGTTTATTTTGGGGTTCGTTTTTTGCCTGTCTTTATTTGCCGGGTTTGGCCTGTCAAAGATTGAAGAGGCAAATAATAAAAAATGGCAGCAGGTTTTATTGGGCATTATTGTAAGTTTTGTATTTCTCGATCTATTTTTGGTAGATCGTCCGTTATTGTCAAATGTATTTACCATAAAGCCTCCGGAAATCAAAAAGCATGCGGAATTTAAGCAGAGGTACCGGGACCTTATCTTATTCCCGGGCGAAAGCAGAAGTTCAATGTGTTTCACCTTGTCCAGTAATAGCGGTATTATAAATTCTTATGAGGTAGTAAATGTAAAAGCCGGTAAGATAGCAGCCGAAGGAGAAAATGATTACCGGGGCGAGGCCTATTTATCCGGCAATAACGGAGAAATTAATCTGATTAAGCATACTCCGGGATATATAGAAGTGCAAGTTAATGCTCTGAAGCCGGATTTGTTGGTGGTCAACCAAAATTTCTACCCTGGGTGGAAAGTAAAAGGGCTGGAAAGCAGCAAGGCCGAACCTGACAAGGGTTTAATTTCAGCAAAAGTTCCGGTAGGCAAATATAAGGTTGTTTTTTATTATTTTCCCGATTCATTTGTAATCGGCCTTGCGTTAACCGTTTTAGCTCTCGCGGGATTAATTATATTTCTGCTAAAAAAATGAAATTTTATCCAAGGCGCACAGTCAATTTAAGGCCGGAAATAGCCGGAGCATTGCTGAAAAAAATATTTACCGGCCAGTTATTAAATGGCCCGGATATAGCAGGATTTGAGAGGGAATTTGCTAAATACAACGGCAACCAATTCGCTATAGGCATTTCGCAGGCAAGGCTTGGCCTGGCTGTTTGCCTTAAGTCATTAGGATTAGAAAAAGGCGACGAGGTTATTCTATCCGCTTACAATTTTCACGTAATCCCGGAGTGCCTGATAAGATTAGGATTGGTTCCGGTTTTCGTAGATATTAAAGCAGAGACTTATAATATTAATCCTGAATTGATAAAAGATAGGATTACCGTTAAGACAAAAGCAATTATCGTAACGCATATCTTTGGCCAGCCGGCAGATATGGAAAGCATTCTGCGGATTGCAGAGGAACATAACTTGAGAGTCATTGAGGATTGCGCCCATTCCCTGGGAGCTGAATATAATGGCAGGAAAACCGGGTCAATGGGCGATTTAGGAATTTTTAGCTTCGGGCTGGGAAAAAATATGCCTTGCTTTGGCGGCGGAATGGTAGTTACCAATGATGTTTATTTATTTGAGGAAATCAAGAAGCGGGTCAGTCAAAGTAAATTCCCCGGCCCTATAGCAGTCTTAACCAAGATTTTTAAGCAAATATCTATTTATCTCGCAACTACCA
>Ga0265297_10005090_pt1 | contig 20555 bp, 42 predicted proteins | sample Munlanlwell13791_FD_192502 | JGI IMG/M metagenome (GOLD analysis project Ga0265297, IMG submission 192502) | Leachate microbial communities from a municipal landfill in Southern Ontario, Canada - Leachate well 137-91 | ecosystem: Engineered > Solid waste > Landfill > Unclassified | place...
CCTTTCGTTACTATTATTTGGCAGACAATTCTGCAACTACACATATCATTTGAGATAAGAGAAAAAACACGATCAGAGCGATCAATAGTTAAATTATGATATTTTTCGCTATCTCGATATCCTCTTGAGAGAATGAAGTATTCTTTTATCATTATCCTACTTTCTTACAATCCTAAAACTTGCCTGATCATTATAAGTAGGGGCATGTAACATAAATCCTTTTCTCTTTGCTAAAAGACCTAAATCTTTATAGTCTCTAAAACTGATAGAGAGTCCGAATATTTCTTTAATCAAAAGATAATCCTAAAACCTAATTGGTTTTCTTTTTCTTGAGTAACATATGCGCAGCAAGACCTAGAATTAATCATCCATGCTTTTTATCTGATTCAAAGCTACAAGTTAAAACAAATACATGACTATCTTTAAGATACTTTATCAAAATCTGCTACCCAATTGGTTCCTAGTTTAGTGCGGCCGAATATTCTAATAAGTTCCATTCTTATTTGAGGATTGGTTCTTTTCCATGCTTGTTTAGCCATTTGTAACTCTATATCGTGCAAATATAAAAGTGTGATATCACATTCTTTGCAATGATATAAAGTAAAAGTCCTGTCTTGTATCTGTTTAGAGTAAGATTCTATTTTCTTGCTGTCTTTCAGAAAGAAAGTATAACATTTAGGGCAAAATAGATAATCGCTTTTTAAAATATTCATTTAACTATCCTCGTTTTGAATACACCGAAAACCAAAAACGCTATTATACTGTGTCGGTCGAACTTTTTCTAGATACGACATCTTTTGAAAACCGGGGAGGCGAGCCCAGCCTTTACCAACAAGAGTGGAAAAGAAATTATTATTTCTTAGAAATCTACCCATATTTAATCCTTATAAATTTTATTAGAGAATTCTTTTAGCACAACGGAATCCATAGTTACGATTCTTAGCTGTTCCTAGAGTTCCTCCTCGATATTTCTATTCATAATTCTTCTCTATAAAAGCTCTTATCTCATCGGCACAGACTAATAGGGCCTCTCCTGCAACAATAGTTTCTCCAGTTCTTACCTTATCTACAATAGATAAAGGATCCTTAATAGTAACTCCTGGCATTTGTGTGCCTACAGTTTCAACTAAATTAGCGACAAATACTAAAGTATCTCTTTCTGAGAGTTTGGTTTTATGGAGAATTTTGTAGATTTTCTCTGATGCTTTCTCGTAAGGACTTACTTTTCTAAAGTTCCATCCTGTCCATGAAGCTATAATATAAGTAAATCCGAACCAACCTAAGCTAATTAGGCTCATAAGAACAATAACAATTATTAACAATAGCATTTGCCAAGATACCATTTGTTTATGATCCTTTTTAGGGAGTTGGGAGTTTAGAGTTTTTCTTGAGTATACAAATTGAATAATTCTTGTTCTAATTCTTCTTTGGATTTCCCATCCATAATTAGAGAAAGGATATTCTGTATTTCTGGGCGAGAATAGATGATATCTTCTTCGAAGTCAATAACATTCTTTAAAGTCCCTGTAGAAATAGCATTTCTTAATTCTTGGAAGTCTACAGTTAAAATAGTTCCGTCTGCCAGGGGAGGAATATCTAAGACTTGCCTATCTTTTTCTTCTCTCCAAGGGAAAAGAGCTAACTGGAGAGTTTGTAAGTAAATACCCCTTACTTGCAAAGTATGATCACCCTTGTGAATACAGGAGACTAACAAAAGAGTATTTTCTTCAATTCCCGGGAGATAATCTTCTACTATTAGATCTATACCAGAATAATCTATTGATTGTTTAAGCATAAGGTTCTTCGTCCTCATCTGGACCAGTTTCTTGAGTTTCTGGGGTAGAAGGTTTAACAAGTTCTTGGTAATGAGCATTGATATAGTCAAATAGTTCTGTTTTCATATCAATACCCTTGTTGACATCAACAACGGCTTGAACGGTTTCAATCCATTGTTTCTTCCCTTCTTTTTCTTGCCCATAATATCCGGGTAAAGATACCCAACGAAAGAGACCATTTTTACCAGTCTTTTCTTTCAAGAAGAAAGAGATAGTAAAACAACCAGATACTTCAAAGTGTCCATAAGCAATTGTAGTATCTCCGGGTTTACGAGCTTTCCATTCTTTAATTTGAATTCCTGTGAATGTGGGATTAAAAGTATTCTCTGACATTTAATTTCTCCTTTAGAAATTTTTAGTTAAGACACAACGAAACGATAATGAAGGTGACCGGCTCTTTAGTAATGGACAGACAGATTTAGTGAAAAGTGATGATAATGAAGTCCAATAAGGGAAATTTTTACATCTTATTAGGAAAAAGAAGTTTGTTTTCTTTTGCACAACCTAAAACTCCAACTATCATCAGTTTCAGTTCTAATATCAAAATTTTCTAGATCAAAATAAGGTTTAGGTAAAAAGGAACTAAAATTCCATTCACTTTTACCATTAGCAGATTTATTGTTAGCAAAACATATTCCCTTGAATAAATATATTTTTAGCATTTTATAATTCTTATGGCCCAATATTCGGATCTTTCCGAAGTTATTTCTGAATAATTAAAATTACTAAAATATGAAAGAGAACAGGAGTAAGAATTAGAATCATTGGCAAGACACCAACCTTCAAATTTTACTGCAAGTATTTCTTTAGAGAAGTTCATTTTTTTATAATCCTAATAGTCCAATGTTTAGCGCCATGATTAGAATATTTTTCCCAGCTAAAATTACTACTAAATATACAGAAGAAACGTAGATAAGATCTATCTGAGTTAGAAAAACATCCTCCCTCAAGTTTTGGATTAGTAGTTTTCAATTGCTCAATCTTTCTTTCAAAAGTCTGAAACCCCAATACTCACTAGTATCATCTCCCCTATAATAAAATACATTTCTAAAATCAACTTTTTTATTAGTCCAAGCAAAACAATAACCTGAAAGTTTCATTTTAGACTCTCTAAAAATGATTTAGGATATAAATTACAAGATCCTTTTTTCATAGGTAAAATATTTTGGGAAAGAGCTAACTTTCTGATTTCCTGGGGATTTATTGTTTTTCCAAAGAAGTCTTGAGCTGTGACAAATTCTTCGATATTGGTTGTTTCAGTTAAATTAATTTTAAACTTTTCTCTAGGAGTTTCTTTCCTTTTCCCAATCAAAAGGACATATTGTACTCTTCCTACTTTAGGATTGGGGGTATTTGGGGCGATTTTCCATATTTTGTATTCGAGCAAATCGTATTGAGACTCAAATGCTTCTTTAATTTTCCCAAGTCTAAGTTCTCTTTCTTCTTTGTCTCCTGTTCCATGGACAGAGAAAGTAAATCTTAGGGCAAACAAGTTGGTATTTCTTTCGGGCTTATTTATAATTTCATCTATTAAGAATTTGTATTGGGTAGTTAAAGAGTCCTGACCATCAAAATTGACAAAGTCAATTGGTATTTGGCAATTAGTATAAACGTTTTCAAAAGTAGATAAATGGAGTTCGTCTTGGATATTAGGAATTTCATGAAGAAGATTAAGTTCTTCATATAGTAAATATAAAGATTCATCTTTCTCAACTGCAATTAAGGTCTTGTTTGTATCTAGAGATAAATCATTGGACATAGCTAAGAAGTGAATTTTATTGCGAAAATAGGCACTTCCAGGCAAACAAATCATATTCTGAACATTAATTAAATATCCTTTAACAGTAACTAGAATTTCATTTTCAGCTTTAATTTTTTGAGATGTGGCATGGAATATAGAAGAATTACTTTGTTGAGGGACTAATTCTTTGCTTAACTCTTTTGCCCATTTATCCAATAAAGAGATTTGGTCTAAGAGTTTTTTACTGAAGAACCTAATTCCATTTATTTCTTCAAAGGGAATAATAGGATTACTGCTAAAAGACTCAGCAGGACAAGCCATATTGCCAATGGCCATTTGAATAGCATAGTTGTTAGGATATAAAAAGCGAATTTGGTTTTTATTTAGCATTTTTTATATTCCTTTAATAGTCTAAAACCATCGGCAGAATCAAGATAAGTAGGAGGAGATGGACTTGTAATCTCCCAATGAACATTAAAAGCCATTTCTTCTTTATCTCCCATATAACAAAGGGAGCGAGAGAAGAGAAGAATATGTTTATTTATTCGTTTCATTTTAATATTCTTAATCCATCTATTTCTTGGGCTAAAGAAGGAAGACTATCTGGAGAGAGATCATAGTTATCTTTTAGGTTAAAACTAAAACTAGAATGATAAAGATAAGTAGTTGGTTTTATTCTTCTCATTTTTTATCCTTTAATTAAAGACAAGTCTAAATCCACTATCATTAATTTTATCCCGAGGTTCTAAATATTTAGAGAGGGATTTTTCAACGAAGGAGTAAGTCATTTCTTTGTTATATACATTATACCCACTCCCGGGAGAGAAAACATAATGGGAGAGGATGGTTATTTGCATAAAAGTTTAGTTAGAAGATATCGGAATCCTATTCCGATCCAATCTTCTTAGCCTTCGTAGGTGCCCATAGTAATATGGGCTTTGATGGCCGCGATTGTCTGTTTGCTCAGAGGCAGATCGCTGACGTCACGACCTTTCAGTAAACGGCGAGAAGCGATGTGGACTAGCTCATTCCTGGTAATAATACCAGTACGCTTGTCCGCACCCGTGACCATGAACAGATTCTTTACATTCTTACGCATTGTCTTTCTTCCTTTCGAAGATAGTTAAATGAGAATTGTATTATATATTTAATATAAAAAACAGACGAAATCCATAGTTATCCCAATTGCTTGTTTTAAATTCTCGATCTTGTTTTGATAGAGAACAGCAAGTTCTGTTAAAAAAACTATTAGAGGCCCAACTGTATCCTATGATCTTATTCATAATCTCTTTCGATAATAGCTATTGGGAAGATAGGAGTTCCATCTTCTGATTTTTCTTGGAATTTAACAGTTAACATTTGACCGATATATTTTTCTTTATGATCAAAATATTCTGATCTTCCTTCCAATTCTCCGTCGGGATTGCAGTTGAAAATCTTGTCACTAGTAAGGAGTTTACAGACAAAAGTAGCATATCGAATTTCTGTCTTAACTCCATTTCCATTTACTTTAGTTTTGAAACTCTCAACAATATCAACTATTTCAAATTCTTCATCTATAAAGTTTTTACGTTTCTGTAGATCCTCGGAACGATATCCATAAAGATACATTCCTTTATAATTGCGTAAGATAATACCTTCATAGCCTAATTTTTCTAGTTCAGCTAAATATCCAAACATTTCTTCTTCAGATTTTAATTCGCGAGATTCTACCAATAGTAGATTGGTGAAGTTCCAGTTATTTAAAGAAGATATTAGAAGGTTCCAACGTTCTTTGTTTGTTAAGATAGGGTTTGCTAGATCATAAATAGTATATTTAAGTTCTTCTGTTTTTCCTGAACGATATTTTTTAACTCGCCGGACTATTTCTTGAAAAGACATTCCCTTAACATAAATTTCGCCATCTAAACATTCTTGTTGGGTAATTTTTAAGAGCTCTTTTACTTCTTTATCTAAATGTTTAAGCGTGGTATAAATCTTACCATTTCTTGATTCGTAAACTACATTACCATTTTCATCTAGATGAGCTAAACATCTAACTCCATTGAGTTTTGCTTGAGCAAGACAAGGATAAACTATTTTATCTCCATTATCTCGATGGTTTTTGGCTAACATAGGACGAAGGGTTACGGGGGAATTAAGTAAAGAAGTTTTATCTTCGGTATAACGTTCATTCAGTTTCTTTTGATACTTAGCTTTAGCCTCAAGAATAGCCTGTTCTTTAGGAGTAGTTTCACTAGATCTACCAATGTTTTTGCCTTGGGAAATATAAAATAGAGACTCTTGCTTTTTGCCCAATTCTAAGCCATGAACTTGGTGAATAGCATAAATATAATCACCATCTATATTTTCTTCGGTAATATAAATTGAGTATTGCTTAATAGTATTTGTTTTGGTTTTACCAAAACAAGGACCAATTGAAAAAATGATATTATTAGTCATTAGAAATGAGTTCCTTTTCTATTTCTTTTTTTGTTTCCTGGCGTTTTTTCTTTTCTTCCAAATGATTTTGATATCTGTCAGAACACATTTCACAACTACAAACTAGATTATATTTATTTAGTATTCCATTAGGAAGAGGCCAATTAAGATTATCTTTCCTGCTTCCCTGACGTAATTTATGTTTAAGAAGACGATTTCTAATTAATCTCTTGCGATTGTGTCTTTTCTGAGCTAAACCTCTACTCATTTTTATAACTCTTTAAAATAACTCGCAACGAAACCACCGACGATGATGACGACAATGACAACAACGACAGCGGCGATGATGACACGAGTGACGATGACAACGACAACGAGACCCAATAAGAAAAATAAGAAAAACTTTTACGTTTTATTCGTGAATAATAAATTATTCTTCTTTGCATTGTTTTCTTTTTATTTCAAAGTAATTTTATGGTTTTTATGGCAAATAGGACATTTGAAATTATACTCTACATCAATATAATCTTGATAACCTATGCTAGTCTGTAAATCTGAACAGAAGTTTTCCCAGTTAATTTCAAAAGATTCTTGTGTTATAGGACAAGTAACTTTGATAATTGAAACATGAGCTTCAGGAAAAGGTCTTACATACATAATCTTAGTCCACTACCTTTACTTTTATCATAGTAGTAAGCAGGTAAACATACTTTAATATTCATCGCATAATTTGAAGAATTATAAAAACCAAATCCTTTTAGATTAAGAACATAGGAAGTTAAAGACATAGTCTAAATCCAAGTATAGTAAGCCCATCTCTTGTAAATACTTGAGTTCGTAAAGGAAGAGTAGACCGAGTTCTATTTTTACAACATGCACTTACAATGGAAATATCTTTGTTAGTTACTTGCATAGTCTAACACCAGTGCCATTCAGGAATTTCTTAGGGTCTTCACAAGAATAAAAGGGTATTCTCATTCTAAATAACGTAGATTGAAAATTTAACCAACCAAATCCTAAAAGGATTTTCATTATACAAATTCCTTAGGTCCTTTTTTGGTAAAAATAAGACGATGTTTCTTAACTCCATCAGGAGTTACTTCTTCAAAGCGAAGTGTATAAGTTCTTAGAGGTAAACTATCCGCAATTTTATTGGGGTTTTTAAGTAAAGCTTTGCCTACAGCATTGCTTTCAATAATTCCATCGACCGAATAAGTACAGAAACGGATATTTTTCTTTTTTCCTATCGCTAAAATTCTAGAATCTAGGAATTCTTTGAAGGTGGTCATTTAGTTCCTCGTGCTGCGTCGATTGCATCGCGAAGAGTAAGATACTTAATGCCATTTAATTTCCAGTTCTTATTACTCATGTCAAGGCTGTGAAAGATTATAAAGTGTCCTTTTTCATAGTCATCCAGCCTCGCTGTATCCTCTCGTGCTATCTGTAGTTCAGTCAGGAGGTCGATTACTGCTGTTGATAAGATTACAGCCTCTACTGGTTGTTCTTTGTCCTCATCTCCACTATCATTCATAATTAGAATGCTATTTGCTGTGTTCAGTGCCAATTCATATTTGCTCAGATCTGCCATTTAGTCATCCTTTATAGAAGACGGATCTCTTTCTGCAGTTTAAACTTGCCGGAAGTATTTTTAATTTCAAGACGATAACGATGGCCGGACAGAAGAAAGTACTCAAGAGTACTTTGGGTTACTTGATCTTTATGGAGAATATCTCCATTTATCCTAATCTGGCCGAGTTCGATGGCCCTGAGAGCTTCTTCTTCCGTTAAGAAGTAACCCTTCTCGACTAGAACTTTATATACCGGAACACGATTCATAGTTTTTCCTTTCTAAACAAATTTGGTAAGGATTTAAAGAACTTAGCTATTTTATCAGTTTGTGAGGGTTTTGAAAACCCTGTGACATAGTCATTGACAATAAAACTTATGAAACGCCCATAAGAATCTCTATTATTCTTCTTTTCTGAACCTTGTATCACATTAGTTTCGTTCAATGCTAAATGATAAAGCATATCTGAATAAGCAGAAGAGAGATTTAGTATTTTATAACTAATTTCTTGTATTTCACACATAGCTAGAATTTCTAGTTCAGATATTTGAAAAGTATAGGGGAAACAAGTCTTCCCAGATAAGAGATTGATTACAACTGGGGATTTTAGATACAGAGAATCTTTAATAATTATAATCCCTGCTGGACAATTGGCATGGCAAAATTGAGGATATAAATCTTCATATACTTTCTTAAAAGAAGAGGAGTTAGTACGTATCTTAAGAGATGATTTCTTAATCATTTAGGATTCCTTTAGGTAAGAGTTCTAAATATTTTGTGATTACCCATTCTTCTAAAAGTCCTTTGAAATTAACTGAAGATAAAATATCCAAGGAAGAGGAATTCATTACTAGTTCTTTTATTTCTAAAAGAGATATCATAATGGAGTCTTTTTCATTTTCTGACATTTCTTTTTTAGAAGTAAGTTCAAGAAATATCTCAATAGTTTTTTTATTTAGAATCTGGCGGACCAAGTTTCGGCATTCAGAAAGACTATTCTTACTTAAAAGCGTTAGAGTTTCAAGAGATATTGCGCAAAAAAGAATTTCGAGAGAATATGGGAGAGGAGAGATTAGAAAGACAAAATGAGGAACGAAAATTATAATAATAAAATTAAATGTATTCATAATTAGAGAAAAATATTGTCTTTCATTCAAAAAATAATTAGTTAATGGGATCCGAAAAACTAGAAGAATAATAAGTTGGATAACAAGCAAGATGATATTATATATCATTTAGTTTATCCTTTTATGAGTCTAAGAGAATTGTCATTATCTTTTATCTGTGTCCCATAGACGACTCTACAGTATAGAGAACCCGAGAAAAAATTTACTGCTGCTAAAGGAGAAAAACTGATAAGAATCATTCTAATTTTCTTTTCTTAGTAGTCTAAAACTTGTGCCTATCGCAGCATAGGTTTTAGGGGTTTGAAAATACTTTATAGCTGGCTTCCAATAGGTTTTATAACTGGTGGCAAGAGTAGTAACATAAGAATAGTTTTTTACCATTTTTTATTTCTCTTCCTTTAAAATTCTAAATCCTAAATCTTCCCCGTATCCTTGGGAAATCAAAGAACTACGTAAAGTATTCCGATAAGCCAGTTTACCATAAGTCATATATGCTCCAGAAGAAATAAAGCATCTATTTTTAATTTTATTTATCTTTATATCCATCTGTTAGAAGACCTTTAATTTTGGGAGGTTTATACGTCTTTTTGGTTTCTTTGAGAGCTTTTTTATTTAGTAAATTTAGGTAGTTACCTATAATTATAACTATTTGATTAGTTATAGAGTCTGGCAAAGAAGATTTGGGATTTACCATTTTTGTAATATTTTCGAGCAAACTAATAAACTCATCTCGTTGTCTGATAACATGAGAATGAATTTTATACCAGGTTTTTCTATCCATTCGTTTGTTTATCCCAAAGACATCTGAATCCGCCATTTGTAAACATATCCGATGGATTAGTGTCAATCCAGCTTAAGAAACAGCAAGACTTAGAATAGTTAGAGTTCCAATTATCGCCTCTAAGCATTCGAGTATGATATTTTGTCATTTTATAATCCTTAATCCTACAGTATTATCTAGGTTGTATATTTCGAATCTTGCACAAAGTTGTTGGTCAAGTGGTAGAGTACTTATCCAACAATGACTTTTGAGAATAAGGAATGAATCTATTCTCATAATCCACATAACAAAGTTAAATTAAATTCTTCTTCAAGTTTTTTCAGATAATATACGGTTGAGATCGGATTTAAATTATAGAATCTACTTGTTACTTTGTCCCAAAAAATTAGATTATAATTAAACGGCCAAGAACCATCCTTTAGAACTTGAATCAGACAAGGGGAACCTGAAGTACAGAAAAAGAATTGATAATTATCTATTTCTTTCAAGAACAAAACATGTTCTTGATCTGTCTCAATTTGACAAGAAGGATTAGGGCAGGGGTTATTTAGTTTTGGCATAATATTAATCTAATTCCTGAGCAAGGAGTGGAAAAATAATTATAAAAATTATCAACTACAAGATAGTATTTTCCATAAAGAGTACCATATGTTTTATTATTATTAAATCCGAAGGATTTAAATGGAAAATATTTTCTAATAGACAATTCTAAATCCTCTTTCACGGTGTCCTTTTTTAATTACAATAGAATGAATAATTCTACTTCTGTGTCCCAATAAATAATTGGAGAGGGGACGATCAAGATAATCTAATGCAGGAGGAAGTACTAAATAGGTACAGGAATTTATTCTTTGCATTTTATTACTCGAAAGCCCTTATAGTTACTTTTCCGTAGTTGTATATAATATTGTTTTTGACCTAAATCCCCATACCCTAGAAGACCTAACCAACAAATAGAAGCTGGGTTGGCAATCGTGGAGAGAGTATCTATTCTTTGCACAATACTAATCTAAAGCTTTTAAAATAGGATTACTATAAGTTATATAGATTTTTGCCATATAATTCTTCCTGGTCCTATTCCTCCTCCTAAATGGAGAAGAGTAGGATAATAAGCATTCCTAAGATTACCTTCTATACTAATAGAAGATATAGAGGTTATGGAGTTCTTAGAAGATATAAAAACTACCTCTTGAATAATTTCCTTTGCTTGTCTTATATGAAAGGAGCAATTAAGGCAGGGTTTAGATACACGAGGAAGTTGTTTTTTATCATTACTATTAAATCTATAAACTAAAAGAGTACAACCTCGGGGGAATTGTGAAGGGTTTTTATTTATGATAGAGACTATAGCTGCTTCTGCGTGAAGTCCTATTCCATAGATAGAGAAACTTCTTTTTTCGCGGAAAGAATTAACTGCCCATTTAAGCAGTCTCTTTCCTTTAATTAGAAGAGCAACTACTTGATATTTATGAGGGGATTTAGGAGCTAGCTTTTGGGCTATGCCCTAGAAACCTCTGATATTGATGAATATAATTAGCCATTGTTATTTCTCCTTTATCAATCTTAGGCTATAAGAACGATAAGAGATTAGGCAACGATTCCAGTTTCTATGCGGGTTATAATTGGAGTTACTAAAGCTAGAACCTAAAAGAAAGTACGAATACTTTTTAATCATTGCTAATTATCCTAAAACCTAAATAACCATAAGAATCTTTACTTTTTTCACTTTGTTCTATCGATGAAAAAGTTGGATAAGGATATTTACTATAAAAAGCAAATCCCAAAAATTTTGTGATTTCGGAGCTTTTCTTTTTCATTTTGTAATTCTAAAACCCATGGATGTGAAAGTATTTTTTACGATTAGAGAATTAAAGAGAGAGTAGTTTCTTATACAAATATCTTGTATTTGTGATGGATATCCAAAACTTTTAAAAAAGATTTCAATGTTACGATTAATCTTCGTTTTATAATTCTAAATCCGATATCCCATCTAAGTATATCTTCATCAAGTGAAAAGGTGATGCACCAATTCATCAGTGTACGTTTAATCATTTACTTATTCTAAATCCTGTATCAAAGTAATAAAAACCTAGGGCATAGAAACTTTTAAAAATAAACCTTACTGTTTTTTTTGGATCGTGGTAGGCATTTCCTTTTTGAATTATCCTTGGGAATTTATTTGGAAATCTATTAAGTTTCAAGAGATTTTTCAATTCTAAAGCTAGAATCATGGTAAGAACTGTTAAGATTAGCAATTATTCTTTTTCCAAATTTAAAACTACTTGGAATTAGATAATGAAAGGACCTATTACAAAGGACAGGACGAAAGGAAATTCCCAATAAAATTAAAAGTTTATTCCTATTATATTCCAAGAAATTTTTCCAATAATCTTACTTTTAGGTCTTGTCCAGGTCCAAACCAAGAGTAAGATAGACGAGCATTTATTGTTCTGCCTCTTGTAGTATCAAGGTAAGTAGAAAGAAATTGGAGAGCATCCAGAGCTGTTTTCTGGCCGTTTTTGTGTATGATTTTGTATTGTTCTACCAATTTACGGACAGTATTAACTTTTTTGCCTTCCTGTTGAGGAAAGACATTTCTAATAATTCCTTCAAATTGATAAGGAGTAATTTGGGTCGTGGAAAGTCTTTGATAATTCTTCTCAATAGTGGGAAGAGATTCATTAATAATTTGTAGGGATTTTCTTGCTTTTTCTACGGAGAAATGGAGGTTTTTAGTATGCATAATGCTGAAAGAAGATTCTGCCGAAGTAGGTAGGCAAATATCCTCTGGCGAAATAATTAAATGAGTTATCTTGACTTTAGAACTTCCGTTATGTGAATTAGATAAAAGTAAAAAGTTTCGATAAATATTATTATTGATTGAGATATGAGTTGGGAGGTTGGCAAGAAGATAAATATATTGCCCGCCATTAGATGATCCTGCATATTTAAAATTAACTAGACCTTCTTGGACTAGATTGTCCATGAAGACAAAAGCTTCACGGTTTTGAAGAGGCATATAGCGTGTTTTAGCTGCTCCAAGTACTGAATAGTCATCCAATCGGACGATGAAGAAATGTCCTGCGGCAGTATGAGTTTCACCCATAAAATCCGTAAATTTAGCGGGACGTAGAGCTACTTCCCACAATAATTTACCTTCTTCAATAGCTTCGGCTGCGGTAAAATTATCACAGGATAATTTGTGAGAGAGTTGAATCCATGGGATATTCATTAGTTAGTTCCTTTATTATATAAGAGTCGAAAAGATTTTTTCTGGTTAGAAAAGTAGGGCAAGCCATCTCCTTTGTCTTTAAAGGAGAAATATAACAAGAAATTTTCTCGACTCATTACAATAAGTCTTATTGGATAAATTCCTATCATTAATTTATTCTTAGGATGTGGAAGGAAAGTATATTGTTCTTATAATTAAGTTTTACTGTGTAAGTAGTATCGATAGACTTTTGCCATACTTGATTTGTATAACCACTAAAAGACAGAATAACTTTAGCCCGAGTTTCTATTTTCATTTGTTCTTAGGTTAGTTATATTATTTTAGAGAATATAAAAGTGGAGCAATTTTATTTTCTAACCGTTGGACTGCAGCACGAAACTGTTGATATATATTTCTATCTTTTCTAGGAACAAAATAGGGAGTTTCAAATACCATTTGATAGTCATGGAATTCTTTAAGAGTAGTATAAATTCTATAAATAAGTGTAAGATAAACAGTTTCTCTTGTTACAGATTCGTCTATGCTACTAATAATTTCAGTTTTTTCAGTATATGTTAGAATTAAAAGGTTTCCATTTTCCATTTTTCTATAAGAATAAGATAATGGATAAATTCCTAAATTAGCAAGATATTTTTTGTATTTCCTCTGTGCAGACTTAGCCCAAGAAATAGATAATTTTTTGCTAAGAGATTGAAGAAATATCCTTTCTTCCTTATTTTGAAAATATAGAAGAAATTTAGGTGGTAAGTAGCAGAAAGGAACTAAACAAATTTGTTTGTTATTTTTCATTTTATTTTTTTTCCTTTATATTGGGAGATTATTATTTATCTAACAGGATACGAAGGCTGATAGCGTATCCTATCCAATCAGCTATTTCTAATGACAACTCGGTAAATGTTATATCATTAAAATGAGCAAGGCTTCTCCTTTAAGATGTATTATGCCAGTTATGTCAAATTTCATTCATATTTCCATATTAATTTTTAGACAAAGAGCATCGGAATCCATTATCAAAGAGAATATCTTTATTCTCATATTTATTACTCATTTCTCTCCCAATTCGTTCTTTTATATATAATTGGATTGGGTAAAAATAGAAAGAACTACCACAAGTGAAAAAGGTATTACTAAGCTTCAATTATATGACCGTATCTTTTTAGTACATTAAAAGCAAAAGACATAGATTTTTTCTGATGGCTAGAAATAAGAGAAGCAATAGCTGGCATAATAAATCTTTTATCCTTAGTTTGACGAATTTCTGAAGAAATATCTTCAAAGAGAGTAAGAATAGTTCTAGTTTCATAGGCTTCTTTGAGCAAAACGTCTTTGATTTTACTAATTTGAACATTAGAATTTTCAACAAATTCTAAGTCAAAGTCTTCTGTTAGAATTTCCTGAAGAGTAATTTCGTTGAAATCTTCAATAGTTGAGAGTTCTTCCATGTAATTACGGATAGTAGTATATATCTGTTCCTTGGTAAGTCTTTTGCTTCGAGACCAATGAATCTTTTCTATATCCTCAGGTTTACATTTCCAGGGTGTCCAGCCGAAAATAGAACTTTCTGTATATACTACTTTTCCTTCAGTAGAAAATTGCTCTGTAGCTGGGTTTTCTATTTTAAACAAGGTATTTTGAGCTTGAGCTTGATTTCTTAAGTTTTCATAGTCTTGTTGTAAAGAGAGGGGATTCAGAATAATCGGCAACGAACAAAGAGAATAAAGTGGAGATTCTAATTCTATTTGAGACGGTGGGATTGTTGAAATATCTCGTCCTACTTGATCTACCATATAGAGAAGATGGAAGTCTATTTCTTTTTCATATTTGACTAGATGCTGATTCAAAGTTCCGTATAGTTCAAAGGCTGGAAGAAGATTTGGAAGAGTAGATCTATTTTTGTGTAAAAGAAGAAATTGCTTCATAATTTTGTCGAGGTAATTATCTTCTTTTTCTAATACAATTTTCCATAAAGCTATGAAGTCATTATAAATATTTACTTTTAGAAAAGGCTGAAGTCTTAGTTTGTAAGAGAGATAAAAATTATTTTGGTTATCATAATAGATAAAGGCTAAGATATTCGTTCCGTCTAGTTTCTCATAGGCTTCTGCCTTGATAATATCTTGCCAGAAGGAATATATACGGTCCCCATTTTCGGGGACCGTATAAAAGGGATAAGGAATTTTGGGAGTGGCTTTAATAAAGATAGGATTAAATAATTCTTGGTTATTTACATGAGTAATTAATAATGAACCATAACACCAATTTGGTTTTCTAGAGATAAAGCCAGAAATAGTATTTGGGATGTTAAAAGGGTCAGAGATATTACTAAAATTTTCTAGAAATTTTGGAGAGCAATCAAAATATTGAGAAGAAGCTGATTCTTTAGTTATCATTGTTTTTATTCCTATAAAGACGAAAAGAAAAGTGTCCTAAAGTTGGTCCTGTCAGATCCCACTTATAATTAGGAGAAATTTGGGATTGGATCGCCTTAGTACTAAAAGATGGATATCTCCATTTAGTATCAAGAAATGGTTGACGGTTAATAGTTTTAAAGAAGGGTCCCGTTAATATTTTTTCCATTTTAGTATCCTGAAGGAATTAAGTCCTATTCTAAGATTCAAGTTATCAATTCTAGCATCATAAAGTGTAAAAACTATTATTCTCTTCAAACTAAAGAAAGAAGCACTTTTTAAAAGGGGATAGTTTATTTGGGTTGACATAATCTAATACCAAGAAAGTATCTTGGACCCTTTCTATCAACAAGAACCAAAAGAGATAAACTTAAAGACGTATTCATAAAATATCCACCAATAAATCCAGGTTTATAGATATTCATAGAATTATTCTTAATCCACAATCATTTGTACACAGAAGTGCATGGTTATTAATAAATAAACTTAGATTAGGGAAGGGATCCCAATTATAATAAGCGGAACTGCCTTGATGATAATGTTTTAACATATAATTCTAATCCCACAGTTCCTAAAAGCTCCATTAGATTGGCTAAATTTATATTTATAACCAATACAATGAATGTTGTCGAATGAAGCTCCTTTTTCAATCATTTCAATGTTTATATTTTTAATCATTCTAGTTCTTTACCAATCTAAAACTCAAATCATTGAATTTTGTTCTTTTAATAAAACTAGGAATAGGAGCATGAAAGGAGAAAAACTTTCGACTACGCAACTCATAGCAAGAAGAACCTTCTATTAACATATTATTATTCCTGATAAACTTTCATTTTAGCATCCTGAAAGAGTCAATTTCCCACTTAGCTCTTTTGCGGAGAGCTGGAGCTAAAAGAAAGTGCAAGGGAAGAGAGGTTTTAGACTTATACGAAAAGCTTTTTAATAACATATTTTTATTTCGTCTTTAGAAGAAAGAGATCTATCCTATGATTTTCTCTCAATAACTTAATAGGTTTCATAAAGGAAAAGAGTATTTCCTTTGAGTTTACGATTTGAGATAGACTACATTTTTATTTCCTTTTTTTATTAGATCAATTATAGCTTGCTATCTTCAGGTATTTTATAGATATCTACAAGGCCCTTAAGGCCATCTATCTCACGAGGTTTTGCTGTAAGATGACGAAGTTTGCCGAAGAAATGTACATAATCTTTTCCTTCTGATTTTAGCTGTTCCCATCGTTCGGCGGTCATTAGTTGTGAATAGTTTTCTCTTTGCCAATGATTAAGTGAGAGATCAGTTTCAGAAATTAGTTTTTTATAGTAGTTTAAGATAGATTCTTCTTTCCATATACACCAGCCGGTACAAGGTATAGACCCAATTGGAGAAAGAGGATTAGGAGAAGAACTAGCTAAGAGATGTTTTTCCATATTTCTGATTTTATCTTCAGGTACATTATGAGATTGTCTTTGAAGACAAGTCTCTACTAGAGTTTGAAGTTCCCAAACCCATACATTATTGGCAACTAAAAGTGCAGGAGTTCTGTAAATATCTACTTCTTTTAGAGTAGTATTTGTATTGTCGACTATAATAAGATTAGTTCCTTTAGTTAGAGCTTGAGCAAATTTATGTTGACATTGTTTGTGAGCTAACCAAAGTTTGGATGCGTCAAAATTATAATTACCTTCTGAATCGGTAAAATAACTATCCGCCGAAACAATAATCCCCGTATGTCCGGGACGCATTGCTAATGCAACAGAGAGCCATCTTTTGGCAAAGGTAGATTTACCTGAGCCAGGTATCCCACGCACAATTATAACTGTTTGTTTATTCATGTTTCTTTCTTTCCTGAGATATTTTATCAAATATAGTTTTAAGATCAGGTATCAATTCAGGATGTTCATCTAGATATTTTTCATAAGCTTGTTGAGCTTTGATATCTTCTTCTTCCCAACGCTTTAAAACAAAATCAATAGTAGCCGATGCATTTTCTAGGGCTTCCTTTATTTGCTTTGGGGTCAAAGGTAGTAGTTTGGATAAACGAGCAGCAGCTCGGAGATCTTTTAATTCTTGAGAATCTTTCATTATATTATCCTATTTATTTTTTAGTAGTTCTATAGTTGGAAATGTTAGAGTTTGTCTAATAGTTAAAGAATCAAAATTAGACGAGATATAAATTTTGCCCATTTTGACAATAGTTTTCTGAGGAGATGTACTAGCATTACTTGATTTACAAGTAACAATTCCATTCCGATATGAAAAACGAGGTTTTTCCTTTTGTTTACCATTATTAAAAGGTACAAAAGCTGGGTTCCACCAACAAGTTTTATTTCCACATTTCTTACAATATTTAAATCCTTTAAAAGGAACTGTGATGAGGAGAGTTTGCTTTTCTTCCATTATTTATCTCTTTCTGAGGTTTAGGAATAACTGAGTAGATCCTTTCTCTGAATTCTTTTTTGTATTTCTGCAGCAGAAAATATCTGTTTTGCCATCTCTTTTTCTAAAAACATTTCCTAACCCAAACCATTGGATACAATATCTTTCCAATTCAATAGAATCATAAAACCAGAATTCATTGGTATGTTTTAATTCTTTGTCTACTGTTTGAGTATGATGAATCATAGGAAGAGAGTAATATGATTTTGTTGAAAACGAGTATCCTTGATATAAATGATTATCTAATTGATATTGTTTTACTTCTACAAAAGGAGATTGGACAGGAAGAGTATTTGGAATATTAAAAATAATATGCCCGCCAAATTTTAGGTATTTCTGAAAAATAAATAATGGAGGATAAAAAGGAGAAAGATAATTAAGAGCTTGCCTAATTATGATAATGTCAAATAAAGGAATCTTTTCTTGGGTTAACTCTTGTTTTCCACAATACCAATAAGGATTTAGCAAGAAAAAATTGGAGGTCTTATCTATTCTTAGGTCTTGTAAATCACATAGAATTAGGCTAGTTGCCAGGAGGGTAAGACATTTAGATACTTCTCCATCTCCACAAGAAAAATCTAAAATATTTTTATGTTTAGGGGAAATTCCTACAGAAGAGAGAAGTTCTAAGATTTTCATTACTTATTCCAGATATATACTGTTCTACAAGGAGAACAGATCTTGGAATCTGAATAGGTAATGTTGGGAGGATTTTCTTTTCCCAAAGATTGCTCAACACAACAGGGAATAGCAATAATATTTTTGTAGACAGAAGGAGAACATTTAGAGTCTAAAATATTTAAAAGGTTATCTAATTTGGCATGAGAATGGACACAAATAAAAATAATATGTTTATAAATAGAAAATTCCATTTGTTCTAGATACTTATCAAATTTTATAGGGAAAATAGTTAATCTTTCGATATGATTAAATTTATCTTTTTTCTTTTCTAAATCTGGATCTACTGAGTGACAAGTCCAAGGTGTTCTATAAGCAAACAAAGCTCCAGTTCTTGGTGTCTGTCCATCTCCTACAAAGACTCCTAGAGTCTCTTCGCTAGAAAGTAGACGATGAAAATGTTTTCTCACTGCACCATAAGCGGCCATACTTTCGGTAATTTCTTTGGCGTTGGGAAAGACTTTCCAAGCTAAAAGGTCAGGAGCGCATTTAAGTTTTACGAATTCGTCTAGATAAACTATCGAATTCTTTCTAACATTATTTAGATGAGAATCTACAATTTCGCCAATATTATAGGCCAAAGGAGAAATTAGTTGTTTTACTGACATATTCTTAGTCCTATCCTTTTATCTTTGTAATAGGGATTGGAATTAGTCCAGGGACTAAAAAAGCAGGTTTTCTTAATATTAATAATAGACCCACCTTTAAACAACATCAGGTTTGAATTTATATACATAAGCGAAATCCTTCATCTGCAAAACCCCTTGAAGGTAATCTTCCTGTGGGAGAATAAAGAGATTTTCTCAGATATTCTCTATATCCAACTTCCATATGACAAATGAGAGAATCATAGGATATTTTCATCTTGTTAGTCTAAATCCTTTTGTCTTTTTTACTTTGATTATTTATTCCCTATATTAATCTTCATAACATCCAGCATCCCCTTCCCATTTTTCTTCGATTGGATGTAATGGACTAAACCACCAACAATGTTTCTTTTTTGTCTTATTTCCAATATTTTCACAATGTTGCAAATGCTTACATTTTGTACAAATATTTTTTTTGGATTTCTTATTTTCCATATAGCCTCTTAGTCCTTCTTTAGGAAAGTTTGTCTATAACAACTCTGAAGCCTTCATCAGAATAGACAAGAGAAGTTACAACATTCAGTCCTCTGGGGCAAAGAGATTGGAAATATAAATACAAAGGTGAACTTTTATATCCTGTTGAAGAAGTTGAGCAAGATCTTTTAAAAGATAATATAACTTTCATTGATTTTCTAAAAAGATTCTAAGAAGAGTTGGCGTATCTTTATAATAGGATTGAGCTAAATTGAGATATTGTGCTTCAATCTCATTCCATGACCTTCTAATACAAATAGAAAGGGGTGAGCCTGAAGAAATTGCCCTTTGAATATTCTTAGTAGAGTCATCTATAACTAATGATTGAGGGGAAAATAAGATAGCTTTGTTTAAGGTAGTAACAAAATGTTTCTTAACTTTAATTTTGGGCGAAAACAATTTCTGGAGGTTGCTGAATTTGGCTTGAACTTCAGCGAATAAGTATGATTGAGTGCAGAATATAAAACGGACTTTGAATTCTCGACAGATATCATATAACTGAAGAGTGGTTTGAACAGATTCTGGATAGGATTTGGCATTGAGCCATAAATCCTGTCCATAATGACGCAGGATGAAGTGTGCTTGAGTAGAAGTTAGGAGGGGATGTAAGTCCCAGGCAGTAATATCTGCGATTGTAGAGGATTCTGGAGTGAATTGGAGCTTCTTGGCATAATCGAGCATGGATTGTTCTAGATTGAGAATAACTCCATCTATATCTAATAAGAGTTGTAATTCATTTTTCATTTTATTGTTTTTTATTCTTTATTAGCCGGAGGCTAGAGGTAAAACTAATTTCGTTGGGCAGATAAAAATTTCTATCTGGAAAAGTTAGATAACAAGAGAAATCTAACCATGCAGCGCCATATAGAAATTTGACTTTTTTCATTTATTTATTTAGAGATTAGAGGACGAAAACCTATTCTCCACGCCCAATTCTCTTTCTCACTTTTCTGACGGCGCTGGAAGTTAATAAGATAGGATAAAGCACGAAAGCTATAACCTTTTACTTTAATAGAATATTTATACATTTTTTTCTACTAAAGGAAAGTTAATAAACCAATAATTAGTTTTGTCGTCAATAAGCTGGATAGTTTTATCATCCTGATTATAAAAATATAAAGGTTTAAGGGTAGAAAAGAATAAAGGACCAAAATCAGCGGGGTTAATATGTTGTATTTTTTCATTTCCTAAAATACAGAAACGATCA
>Ga0265297_10005091_pt1 | contig 20554 bp, 18 predicted proteins | sample Munlanlwell13791_FD_192502 | JGI IMG/M metagenome (GOLD analysis project Ga0265297, IMG submission 192502) | Leachate microbial communities from a municipal landfill in Southern Ontario, Canada - Leachate well 137-91 | ecosystem: Engineered > Solid waste > Landfill > Unclassified | place...
TACTGGGAGAGGTGAAATCAAAGGTGATTTTTGAAACTGAGGTGCCAGTAGCTGATAATGTACCATCGATTATTAAAGACTTTCCATTACTAAAATTTAATTGGGAACCAGAGTTTACTGTTAAAGTTGCTCCAGGCAGAATTGTTATATTCGAGCCGGTACTAAGTGTTCCGTTAATTACCAATTGGCTCCCACTTGGGATGTTAAAATTCACATCTGATTCTACTGTTAACGTGCCATTGATAACCAGATTGGCCCCTTGAGCAAATTCTACTGTTGCACCTGATTTGATTTTTAATGAACCTCCGGATGGAACTGTTACCATGCTTGAAATTGTATGCGTTATCCCACCGGCGCCAATCCAAGTTTTTGGATGATCTGAAAGTGTGCCAGAGTGAGTAGTCTTGAGCGTAAAATACTGAATAGATACAGGAGGAGCTCCAAAAGGTACTTCAGACATTTGCCACATCGCTGTATAGTAATCATTATACGGTGCATGGCGAACAAGAGTGCCATCACACCATTTTGAAACATGGGTTCTTGAGCCAGAAGTTGCTACAGGATAGCCATTTTGGATTACTCTTATGGAGTGATCTACATGTGTATATGGTTCATACCAACCATGAGTAGCATTTACTGTATCTGATCCAGAGAGTACAGAATATGATGGCAGTGAGTCATTTGAGTATAATCCATCAGTAAAAAAAATTAATTCCTCATCATCTTCAATCCAATAATTTCCAATTCCTTCTGTTATTACCCATGCATATCCGTGACAATTATAAGCCCGAGTTGGTTCACTAATAATTTCTGCATCTAAAGGAAAGAAGTTTATCCAATATTGAGCCCATTCTATAGTATGTTCAGGTGTTCTGCAAAAAATCTTTGCGTTTACTGGTTTTCCTTCTGGAGTATAAATAGTATATTGCGGATAGATTACTTCTGTAAAAAAAAGAACTAATATCGTTATGAACACCGGAAAGATTTTATGAATTCTCATTTCTCCCTCCTTTAGTTACCAATGAAATCATTTGCTAAATTGATTATTTGCGAGTCTATTTTATCATTAGGTAACCTACCAGTTTGATATAAAGTATTGATACCCTCTAAAATAAAAAGTTCCTTTTGTTTACCTGTTTCACTTCTACAAAGCAATTTTGAAATTGCATAAATATTTGACCCAATAGAGTCGATATAAATATGTTGAATAGCACCTTTTTTTATCTCATATTTTTTAATTAGTTCTGAAATAACCAAACGTAACTGTTCTAAATCAAATCTCTCAACTAAGCCAGGGTTTCCAATCAAATATTCCAAAAACTGGATTTGACAGGGGGCTTCTATGCCCGATGTGCTTACTGAGTTACTTTTTGGATCTAAAGAAACGTAGTAGTTTATTACTTCATTTGTGACATCTGTTCTGTTTATTAATTCATTAACTCCATTAAATCCTCTACCAAGTTGCTTATAATATTCATCAACTTCAGAATAGAGGAAAAAGGATCTTGTAAAAGCACAGTTTATATATGCCTCAATCAGTTCTCTCGTTGACATTTGTTTTAATTCACTTTTAGGAATTTGTAAAAGTTCTTTTTTACACATTTGAGAAATATTCTTCCATTCATCAGAATTGACATCGATATAATCTGTAAAATTTAACTGATGGTAAATTCGCCAATTAACATTCTTGTATTTATCTATATCTTGGCCTGAGGCAAAATAAGTAAGTATGAAGAAACACGAAATAATAAAAAACTTCCAAGCAAAACAACCTCCTAACTTATAATTGATATGGTATAACACTCTGATGAAATATATTCTTGCTGTAATTATAATAAGCCCTGATTAGAAATAATTTTACTTTTATTTGATATTACATCACTATGTGTATTCACTCTTTTTCCTATTAAGTTATAAATCTGAAATAGTAATATAGTGTTAACAATCAGACTCCAATTTTCGCAAAACCAAATGTGCTTGCGCAATTGTTATATCCTCATGTTTATTTAATTAACATGCATTTCCGCACTTTCCGAAAATCGCCGGCTTTGAATTGATAGAAATAGATACCGGAAGCAAAGCCGGTGCTGTTCCATTTAACCGAATAGAAACCGGCTGTCTGGCGCCTGTCCACCAGCGTCTGTATTAATTGGCCGTTAATATTGTATATCAAAATTTTCACATCTGATTCCTTTGGGAGTTGATAGGTAATGATTGTACTGGCATTGAAGGGATTGGGGTAATTCTGGCTGAGTGAGTATTTTTTTACTACGTTAGAATTTATTGGGGCAATTGCATTGTCACAATTTGGGATATTAATGGGAACTCCATATTTAACAATGACGTCTTTTAAAATTAGACTGCTGGCCAAACTTGCGAAATCTATCGCGATATTGAAACAATTGTAAGATAAATTCGCCAATTCAGAGCAATTGTCTGTCCCCATGCCGGCAAAAATGTAACTGCTGTCATCCTTCACTAAGCTGAATCTGATTTCACGCGAATAGTCGCTATTCTGATGAACCGATATTCCAAAATGATATAATCCAAATCCGGCTACTGCATAAGGAGGATATTGAAGATTCGAACCAAGAAAATAACTGTTGTTCCAGCCAGTCAGATCTAACCAACATTTGTCAATAATTCCACCCCAGGTTCCATATAATTCGGAATCTGATAAAAGCACGACTCTTGCTTCAGGTGGAGGCATGAAAAGATAACCGGAATGATGCGTTTCAGTCCCTGACCAGCGCGTAGAGTCCACCTGAGTGTCAATTAATTCTCCGGTACTGTCGCTGTGGAAAATGCCAAATTTCAATAGATGCCAGGCCACGGAATCACTTCCGGAAAGTTCCAGCGATCCGGTTATCGTCAGAGCATTACCTTCATCAATATACTCACTATATCTGGGCTGAATCGGTTCATCAAATTCCCCCCGTAGTGCGGCCCATTCAGTAGGAGTAGTATTCATAACCATACCAGCATCACCGATCAAGGATTGCGGCGAAAAATTCCAACCGCCAAACCGATTCCCGAGAAAGCCCCATTTTTCAATATAAAAGGGCATGTATTTTTGTCCGGGAATCTTGAAGGATTTATTCACACTGACCAGGATATCGGAAAACACGATCGCCGTCGTCGTACTCCCTGTCCAGCCGTTCAAGGCAAAGGCAATACAATTAAACTTATCGGTAGCTTTTGGAAGATGACGATCCGTTACTGTTTTACATAGACAGTAATTACTTTCACTATTACCTAAATAAAGTGTAATCTTATAATCGGTGTCAATTAACTGTATAGCGATATCAAATGAATAAATCCCGGCTGACGCAATCGCTCCAGCAGGCATGGGTCGTGAAATTTCCAGGACATAATTATTTTCTCCGTCGGTACGCCACCAAGTTCCATCGACAATGGCCCCATGTGTGCTCAGATCATTGATTCCTGGCCATTCAATCGGAGTGTCATCTCCACTGGTTGGAATAAACAGGTAACCGGAATGATGATCTTCGATGCCAGACCAGACCAACATTGAATCCGTCGTCGCATCATGAATGAGCGTACCGGCGCTGTCGCTGTAAAACAGCCCGAATCTAAAATTGCCGGACTCTTCAAATCCACCATTAACAAATTCCATCTGTCCCTGAACAAGCAGGATGCTATCTTCGGTTGTACTCATACTAACGGTCGGAAACTCTCCCCGAATGGCCACCCATCCGTCATTCGGAACATCCGCCCCGATGCTGACATTGCCGGAATATACACCAGGCGTTAATCGCCAGCCACCGGTACGTCTACCAATAATGCCCCAATCACTGACGTAGCAAGAATTCCAAGGTGCTTCAGGGACGGCAATAGGATCACCTTTTTCAACCTTGACTCTATTTAGATTGAGCTGTCTCAGGGAAGTTTTTAATCCAAGGATACCAAAACATATACCATTAAACTTTGTACTTACCTGTGCCGTGTCAATGGTAACGCCTCCCGACCAATACTTATAATTTTGCTCAACCAGATACCATCTTATTTCGTTGGTACTATTACTTAATGCTTCAATTGAAATAGCCCAATCATAAACGCCTTCCACTATTTCCGTGCCGCGGGGAAACTGATCCGCCATGGAAATCATCCAACCATTATTCAAATAAGTGCTATTCCAGCCGACATCGCCATTGACGGTCCATACCGATCCTTGAGCATATCCACCGAGTGCATTTTGATTACCGGATTTCGGGGTGAATTCGTATCCGTAATGTCCTTTTGGGCTTACCCACATAGCTGAATCGGTATACTGGTTTTGCAGGGTGGCACTATCCTGAAAAGTTAAAGCAAAACGAAATGGTGATGGAAAATCCATAACCCCTACGTCTCCGCCAATAAATTCCAACTGACCACTAATTATTACAGCCTGCCTATCTGTTTCAGTGATAAAAGACTCACTAAAGCCACCACGAATTGTAGCCCAGGTTGTCAGATTGAGAGATTCCGGTAAACCGATACTGGCATTACCTGGAACGGTACTTGAGTTGTTGAGGATCGGCCAGGCGGTTCCGCGATCGGTTTGTCCCCATTGATCCACGTATTGGGCTTCGGTAGAATTAATCCAAGAAAACAGACTAATTGATAACATGACAAACTTTATCTTAACTGATAATGCATTCATAAAAACCTCATTCTATTAGTATATATTTTTTTAATTCCATATGATTTCTGGCTTTTAACTGTTACAAAAATAGTCCTCCAGTCAGACCCATAGCATTAAAGTTCTCTGAATAGATCTCGACTGATTTGAGGTCTTCGAAAATTGTCCCCGCTTCCCGTACCATCAAGCCATGAGTAATTATCTGTATATCGGATTTTCTATTGAGTTTATACTGGATAGTAGTTGACGCTGAAAAGGGATTGGGATAATTCTGGGCTAATTCAATTTCGGCAGGCAACTTGTAATCAAAATGATCGATCGCCGTCGGCACTGTCAACCGGTAGTAACCGGAAGTATCGGTAATTGCGGAATATTTTGGGGTAGTGTCGTTCTGATTAATGAAAGTGATGGAAGCATATTTAACCGGTACAAGATTGGAAGCAGTGACAGTACCCTGGATAGTTATAGATTGAGCAAGAACAATCTTAAAGGTCAAAACAATCCAGCAGAAACAGAGTGATGAAAGCCAAAACAGCCAGCCTGTTTGTGATTTTTGAGGACTTCGCGCGAAAGTCACGCAACGGATTTTAATCGCCCCGGTCCGTTTCAAATCTTCATTTCGGTTGGTTCTCATGGCCTCCCTTCCAATAAAACCTATCGCAATATACTATTCCTAGTTTTAAAAAATCGGATTGCTATAAAGTTACTCCTTCTCATCGCGCACCTCACCAACTACACAGAATAATCCTGAAGTTCAATAACCACAGTGTTTATCCGACCATCGCATTTTCTCAACGCTTCCTTGTTTCAGATATAATTTATAAAGTCTAAAGCCGTTTATCAAGTTTTAATAATCTTCTTTAGGTATTGATAGTTGCCCGCTTTGTAAAAAGCTATTTTCTACTAAGCGGTTAATTGAACAATTAAATCGCTGATAGATTTAGATTCTGCTGAATTATCTCAACAATTGCACTTGGATCAGTAAGTTTGGTGACGTCAATCCAAGCCGCAGACGGATATTGATTGCGGAACCAGGTCAATTGGCGTTTAGCATAGCGCCGGGTGTTCTGCTTGATATTCTCCCGCATTTCGTCAAAGCTACATTTTCCATCGAAAAACAGCAAAACTTCCTGATAGCCAAGCGTTCGCAGGGCTTCGAGTTCAGCGCGATGACCGGCTACGATTAATTTTTGGACTTCCGCTACTAATCCATCCGCCAGCATTTGATCGACCCGTTCATTGATCCGCCGGTACAATTCTTCCCGTTCGGCATTCAGGATAAAAAGCCGGTAATCAAACGGCGACTGACTTTTTTGTTCCTGGTAATGCTGGCTGGGCGCTCGTCCGGTAACGCGATAAATCTCCAGCGCGCGCGTCACCCGTTTAATATCATTCATATGAATTTTCAGAGCCGCCCCCGGATCGATTTCGAGAAGTTGATTATAAAGCGCCACGCTTCCTTTCTCCTGCAATTCCCGTCGGATTGCGCGGCGGATCTGCGGATCGGTCGTACTCTCCTTGAAGATTCCTTTCAATACGGCATTGACATACAGCCCGGAACCGCCGACAAAGATTGGATTTTTCCGGCGGGCTTGAATTTCCGCTACGGTTTTGAGAGCGAGTTCGCGGTAAGCGCCGGCGCTGATAGTTTCAGTTACGTCAAAAACGTCAATAAGATGATGCGCAATGGTGGTCTGCTGACGAAGAGTCGGCTTCGCTGTGCCGATATCCAATCCGCGATAAATCTGCCGCGAGTCGATTGAGATAATCTCGCTGTCAATATTTTTAGCTAATTCAATGGCCGTTGCGGTTTTGCCGACCGCCGTCGGGCCGAGGATAAAAATGACGGGTTTGCCCGATTTCACCTCCATAGCGAAAAATCAGGTGCGCTCGAAGCGTTTATCGAGTTCTTTCAGCGACAGGTTGACGATAATCGGCCGGCCATGTGGACAAAAATAAGGATTGCGGGTGGCAAAAAGATGATCGACCAGGTTTTGCATTTCTTCAGGGGTTAGCGAATCGCCGGACTTGATCGCGGCTTTGCAGGCATAGGCGGCGGCGACTTTATCCTGGATGCTGGTGTCTTTGGTGCCGAATTCCTGGTAATGATCCAGGATTTCACGGATAATGGCATTCTCATTGCCCCAGCGCAGTCCGGCTGGCACGGCTTCCACGGCGACAGTCTGTTTGCCAAATTCCCGGATACGGAAGCCGAGTTTTTCCAGAAAAGGCAAAATTTCCAACAGAGCCGAATAATCCGTTACGGTCAGTTCGACGATCACCGGAAACAACAATTGTTGGGCTTTCCAGTTCTCACCTCGCATGGAAGCCAGGGCTTCTTCAAACAGGATGCGCTCGTGGGCGACATGCTGATCAATAATCACCAGCCCCGACTTGACCTGACTAATTAAATATTTATTATGCACCTGATAAACGGCGACACTCGGGCGAAAATCGTCGGAGACAATCTCCTCACCTTGTTCAACGAATCGGCGGGCGCGCTCCTGCCACTTGGCGCTGTCGCCGGCGGCGATTGGCGAGGATGGATTTTCGGCTTTCGGAGCCACGTCACTTTTTCCCAAAGTATCAAATTTAAGTAGCTCGAGTGAAGGAGGCGTTGAAGTCGGAAAATGGATCTGCGTGCCTTTTGGCGGCGGAGTTGCACTGTAATAATGGCGCGGTGCGAAAGTCGCCAGATCGGGAATCACATCGGTGACCGACTTTAGACTGTCCTCAGTCGCTTTCTTCAAAAATTGATAAACCTGCTCCTGTTCGCGAAATTTCACTTCCATCTTGGTCGGATGAACATTGACGTCAATCTGCGGCGGCGGCAGTTCCAGATTCAGGCAATAGAACGGGAATTCACTGCGCGCCAGCAGACTGCCGTAACCGCTGGTGACAGCATGATTCATCAGTCGATCGCTGACAAAACGGCGATTAACGAATAAAAATTGCTCGCCGCGCCGGGCGCGCACCAGATTCAGGTTGCCGATATAACCGGTTACTTTTAAATTGTGATCGTCAGCCTCGACCGGTAACAGACTCTGCCCATATTCCGGCGCAAAGAGATTGGCGATGCGTTCCGCCAGACTGCCGGGTGACAGGTTGAATATTTCCTTATCATTATGAATAAAAATGAATCGTAGATCGTGCCGGATAAGCGCAAATTTCTGCATGATATCAACGATATGACGAAACTCGACCTCGGCGCTTTTCAGGAATTTGCGCCGGGCGGGAATATTGTAAAACAAATTGCGCACCGAAATCGTCGTGCCCGGTTTGGGACTGGCAGGTTTGATGTCGCGGAATATGCCGCCCTCGATACGCAGTTCATGACCCTCGGCGGCGCCGCGCAGAGTCGAGATCGCGTTGACGACCGCCACGGCCGCAATGCTCGCCAGGGCTTCGCCGCGGAACCCGAGAGTGCGGATACTCTGCAAATCATCCACGGTGGCGATCTTGCTGGTGGCGTAACGTTCGAAAGCCAACAGCAGATCGTCCCGATTCATGCCTTCGCCGTTGTCAACCACCTCGCAGAGCGTCTTACCGCCATTACGGATGACAACGATAATTTCATCAGCGCCGGCGTCGATGCTGTTTTCGACGATTTCCTTGATAATTGAAGCCGGGCGCTGTACCACCTCGCCAGCGGCAATTTTATTAGTCAGGTTTTCCGATAATATTTTAATTTTCGACATTAATTCTGTAATCCGTTCCGGTTTGTCCAGTATTTTATTATGAAATTTCCTTTTTAATACGTCTGATAATAGCGGGAACCATTCGATGGGCACGCCGGCTAATCTCATCAGCTGAACGGCGTTTTTCGCGCGCAAACTGTTCGTCGCCGGTGCCCGGCAGATTGGTCAGCACATTCAGATGCGCTCCGTCGATGGCGGCTAATGCCGCCAAGGCCGCGACGCCGGCATCGCTGAGCGAATTGAGATTGCCGTAATGGGCGACGAATCGCGTCAATTCAAGCACCTGCATGGTCGTTTGCATCACCATTAGCGGTACTGCCGTGGCATTCTTCAGCGCTGATTTAATCGCCGCATCACGGGCGGTTCGCTCGCCCTCGGCCTTCTTCGGCATCCGGTAGCAATTCATCACGACATTGAAAGCGGCGGTATCCCGGTCAACCAGTGCCAGCAATTCAGCCTTTAATTCCTGAGCTTTAACTGCATAATCATTCATACGACGAAAATATTTCTCATAGCCTTTTTTACCATGGGTAAGATTGGCTACCATCGCCGTGAGACTGGCCGCCAGAGCCCCGCATAAGGCTGAAACACTGCCTCCTCCGGGAGCCGGCGATTCGGTCGAGAGTTCATCGGCAAATTCGCGAACGGTCTGACCGATCAGTGGTTTTTCGAATTCCGGAAAACGGTACTCGATAATCTTTTTAGCCGGATCGAACGGCGCTATTTCATTCAAACCCAGCGAATGCACCGCCAGGCGGATGATTTCACTTTCCGGTGCGCCTTCCGATTTTCCCTGTTGCCGCAGATAAAAACGTCCTGCCATCAGAATCGCCTCTTTCGGAATCAGTCCGACTAACTCCGAACCGGTAACGCGTAGCCCTTTTTCGGTCGCAAGGCGTCGGATTGTCTCAAAAACAACATGCGGCGGAGTCACCTTATAGTCGGTCAGATTGATCGAGACTTGCGCCATTTTATATTCCTCGATATACCAGCCGACCGCCTTAATATTTTTCAGCAAACCAAGTTCGTAAACCGATTCGCCTTTTTCATCGCGGATAATATCTCCGTTCCGGTCGCGCTTGACGCGACCTTTCTCACGAATAGTCAGGGCGATGTCGTTAGCCAGTTTACGGTCGCGCGTGTTTAGATTGACGTTATAAGCAATCAGAAATTCGCGCACGCCGATGACGGTCGCGCCCGACTTAGGATTGAAAACCGGTTGTCCGTAGTCGGGTTGCCAGTTCGGATCGCGCAATTTTTGCTCCAGTCCTTCATATTCGCCGGCGCGGATATTGGCTAAGTCAATCCGCTCCGGTTTCTGAGCCGATTTTTCATATAGATAAACCGGAATGCGCAGTTCTTCTGCCACTCTTTGAGCCAATCGATGTGATAATGCGACGCACTCTTCAACGCTGATCCCGGAAACCGGCACCAGCGGGCAGACATCGGTGGCTCCGATTCGCGCATGGGCACCGCTATGATAACGCATATCGATCAGTTCGGCGGCTCTGGCAATTCCAGCCAATGCGCCTTCGACTACACTTTTTCGATCACCGACGAAAGTCACCACGGTACGATTGGTATCGGCGCCGGGATCGACGTCCAGCAGTTTGACGTTTTTGACATTTTCAATAGCCGAGGTAATCGCCCGAATTATATTCTGGTCGCGACCTTCGCTGAAGTTGGGGACACATTCGATGATTTCAGTCATAAATCATACTCCGACACTCAATAACCATTAAGGTATTAAGTTTACCAAGAAATGCAATTTTTTTAATGGTTTTTCGTTCTACTTTATTTCCCTTCGTATCTTACAGCGAAAATTATTCACATCATCCTTCTTAGATACATAAAAAGTATCATGAGAATTATCAACATCGCCAGAGTCCACCAAAGCGGACGAGGCGGTTTGCGCCGAGGTTTCTGATTAAAGCGAAACCTACCATCACGCTTTTGCTCCATTTTACTAGCGATGTCGAATTTGCGTGACTCCCAGGTAACCATTATATACCTCCAAAAATGCGTGAGAATATATTTACAAATGGACCAATCAAGGCTCCCAGAATGGAAACATTCGTGACCATACCGATCACGATGATCGCCATCAGAAAAAAGCCGCCATATCGCTCCAGCCATTGAAACTGCACTTCATAGCGGTGCGGAATCAATCCAAACAGAATTTTCGAGCCGTCTAGCGGCGGTATCGGCAACAGGTTGAAAATCGCCAGCGCCAGATTAATTTGCAAACTAAGAATTGTCATCGTATACAGCGGTTGCAATAAATTTAATGGCAACCAGTTAAACTGTCCGCTTCGGAAAAGACGCACCAGTAATCCGCTCAAAAGAGCCAGCCCCATGTTGGCCAGCGGTCCGGCAACCGAAACGATCAGCATATCGCGCTTGGGATTCCGGAAATAACGGGGATCCACCGGCACCGGTCGCGCCCAGCCAAAGCGCACCAAAAACAACATCAGAGTTCCAATCGGATCAAGGTGTACAAGTGGATTCATGGTCAGCCGACCGGCATATTTAGCCGTCGGATCACCCAATTTATAAGCCGCCCAGCCGTGCATGAATTCGTGAAAGGTCAGCGCCAGTAAAATCGGTGGAACGAGTAAAATTATGATCTGTATATTCATTAATACCTCGGGTGAAAAGTGCGGTGCTGTTCGATTAAAAATTCACGGTCAAGATGAGTATAGATTTGAGTTGTTGAAATATCGGCATGTCCTAACATCTCCTGCACCGCCCGTAAGTTAGCCCCGCCTTCCAGCAGATGAGTCGCAAATGAATGCCGGAAAACGTGCGGACTGACCGGCTTGCGAATGTCAGCCAAATATACATATTCCTGAATGATTTTCCAGACCGCCATACGGGTCAACTGCGCTCCGCGCATACTCAGGAATAAAAAATCGCGCCCCTTGCCAAACCGGGTCAAGAGCGAACGCACAGCTGTTATGTATGTTTTAATATCGTGAGCGGCGCGGGCGCCGAAAGGCACTACCCGCTCCTTGGAGCCTTTACCAATAACGCGCATGACATTCTGATGCAGGAACACGTCGCCCATTCTGAGTCCGATCAACTCTGAAACCCGGACGCCGGTGGAGTAAAGCGTTTCGATCAGCGCCCGATCGCGAATACCTTTGTTAACAGTACAGTCGATGGCATTCAGAATAGCGTCGATCTCGGCAATTTCCAGCACTTTCGGCAGGCGACGCGGCAGACGCGGTGATTGCAGTAATTCGGTCGGATCCTGAGCGCTGATTTTTTCGCCGAATAAAAACCGATGAAAGGCTCTAACGGAGCTGTAATTACGCGATAAACTGGCGGCCGCCAGTCCTAGTTCCGCCAGCAAATTGATATAATTCTGGATATCGGTAAAGCGAACTTTGCCTATGTCGGTGATTTGTTGTTCTTCTAAAAATTGGCTGTATCGTTCCAGGTCACCGCTGTAGGCCTGAATCGTATTCGGGGCGAGATTACGTTCGACTCTGAGATAATTGATAAAATCTTTGATTTCGGCTTGCATTTAAAATCGGGGGGCTCATTTGGTTCCGAACAAGGCTGATTCGATTAAATCACACAGAATATGACCAACTGTGATATGACACTCCTGAATGCGCTGAACGTTGGCGGAAGGGATTTTAATCGCCAGATCGACTTTTTCTGCCAGGCGTCCACCTTTTGCGCCGGTCAGCGCTATGGACTTGATGCCTTCCATCCGGGCAAATTCGACCGCTTTGATCACATTTTCCGAACTACCGCTGGTACTTATGCCGATCAGTACGTCTCCCGCTCGTCCGAAAGCTTCGACCTGCCGCACGAAAACCAAGTCGAATTTATAATCATTCCCGATTGCAGTAAGCAGGGAAGTATTGGTGGTCAACGCCAGAGCCGCGATCGCCGGTCGTTCCAATTTAAGCCGCGAAACCAGTTCGGCCGCCAGATGCTGGGCGTCTGCGGCACTGCCGCCATTGCCGCAGAGCAAAACCTTGCCGCCAGCCTGATAACAATCGATTAACATCCGCGCGGCGGTTTCAATTGTATCAACCGCCGTTGCGATCGTCTGACGCTTTACTTCAGCGCTTTCTTCTAATTGAGCGATTATTTGTTGGCGCAATTTAGCTTCTGCTTAAAAATGCTCTTTGACATGCACCGCCCGTACGAATTCCTGAGCCAACTTGATGTTGGAGTCGTCATCGTAGACATTGCCGGTAACGATAAAAGTCGCGCCGGCTTCGACTTTGGCGCGGGCTTCCTGCGGTGAACGTATACCGCCTCCGACGATGACAGGGATATCGATGTAGCCACTAACGGCTTTGACGATTTGATCGGGAATTGAGCGTTCGGCGCCACTCCCGGCTTCCAGATAGACGGTACTCATTCCCATATACTGGGCGGCCAGGGCGTGCGCCATGGCAATTTCAGGTTTATTGATTGGCAATGGACGAGTATTACTCATGAATTCGGCGGTGGTAGTCCGACCGGATTCAAAAAGCATATATCCGGTCGAAATCGGTTCGATGCCTAATTTGCGGATCGCGGGTGCGGCGATGACATGTTCGCCGAAAAGAGCGTTTGGATTGCGTCCGCTGATTAGCGAAATATATAAAACCGCATCGGCGCGATGCGAAACCTGAGCAACCGAACCAGGGAAAATAATAACCGGAACGTTGCTTTCAGCCTTGACAATCTCCAGTGTCTCGTGAAAACCGGCTCCGATAATCAGACTCCCGCCTACCAAAATAGCATCGATGCCACAGCTACAGATCTCGCGTACAAACTTTTTTAATTCTACTGCCGAACGAGTATCCGGATCGATCAGTACAAGGTAACCGCCGCCTTTTAAGCGGGCTTTTTCCAGTAATTGGTTAAATACTCCCATTGCACCTAAAATTTAGCCAAAATTTTAAAAAAAGCATCTATTTCTTGCTGACTGCGTTTTTCTGTGACCGCGATCAACATAAGATTTTCCCATTCCGGGCGATAATGACCGAGATCAACGCCACTCAAAAAACCTTCTGTCAGCGTCGCCTGCGCGATTTCCCTAACCGGTCGCGGGGTCTTTATTACAAATTCTTTGAAAAACGGCTGTCCGGCAAATGGCAACGAATAACCGGGCAGACCGGCAATCTTCTGCGCCAGATAATGACTGTTATTCAGACACAGCTCGGCTACTTTCCGCAGACCGGTTTTACCCATTAATGCCAGATAAATCGTGGCGGCCAGCGCCATTAAACCCTCATTAGTACAAATATTCGAAGTGGCTTTCTCGCGGCGGATATGTTGCTCGCGGGTTTGTAAAACCAATACGTAGCCGCGCTTGCCATCGACGTCCACCGTCTGACCGACGATCCGCCCGGGAATATTACGAATAAATTGCCGGCGCGCGGTGAAAATGCCCAGGTATGGTCCGCCGAAAGTTTGGTGAATCCCGAGTGGCTGACCTTCAGCAACCGCAACATCAGCCCCCAGCTCGCCCGGTGTTTTCAGGATCGCCAGTGAGATCGGATCGACCGATATGGCTAACAGGGCATTTTTCGCATGAACGGTTTCAGCGATGCCATTCAAATCTTCAATGATTCCTAAAAAGTTGGGTGATTGAACCAGAACTGCCGCCGTTTGTTCATCGATTTTTTCAGACAGGTCGGCAAAATCAGTCCGACCATTTTTTTCAGGCAAATCCACCATTTCGAGATTACGGGCTTTCAGATAAGTGCCCAGCACCTGGCGCGCCAGCGGATTGATTAAGGGCGAAACCAGGAATTTATTGCGATTGGTGATAGCGTTCGCCATAATCGCCGCCTCCGCCAAGGCTGTCGCTCCGTCGTAGAGCGAGGCGTTGGCGACATCCAGATCCGTCAAATGGCAAATTTGCGATTGATATTCGTAAATCGCTTGAAGCGTGCCCTGGCTGACTTCCGGTTGGTAAGGAGTATAGGCGGTATAAAATTCCGAACGGGAAATCAAGAAATCGACTGCGGCTGGAATAAAATGGTCGTATGAACCGCCTCCCAGAAAGGATGCCTGGGTGTCGCTGTTGGCATTTTTAGCGGCCAGCGCGCCGACTGTCCTGGCAATCTCGATTTCCGAGAGAACCGGCGGCAAATCGATACTGCATAACTTCCGATATCGTTCAGGAATATTTGCAATCAGATCATTGAAACTGTCGACGCCAAGCGTCGCCAGAATCTCGCGTTCCGTCTCGCTGGTATTGGGAATAAAATGCATAATCTAACTGATCAGTTTCTCGTAATCGGACGGTTCCAGCAGAGTGTTCAATTCAGCCGGGTCCGCCAGTTTAATATTAGTAATCCAACCTTCGCCGAAGGGGTCTTTATTGACCAACTCGGAGGCATCCTTGAGGGCGGCATTAACCGCCACGATTTCACCACTGAGAGGAGAGTAAATATCGGCAACGGTCTTGACCGCTTCGATAGTGCCGATCACATCGCCGCGCGAGATAACATCTCCAACCTTTGGCAATTCAATATAAACCACGTCGCCGAGCTGACTCTGGGCATATTCAGTGATTCCTACCACTGCCACAGCGCCTTCTACCCGCGCCCATTCGTGGTCTTTGGTATATTTTAAATCGGCAGGTACGTTCATAAGTCTACTCCTAATTTGTTAAAATTTAAAATTATTCAGAAAAGCGATATTAAAATCTCCCGTCCGAAAAGCTTCATTCTTCAGAATCGCCTTATGGAAGGGAATGGTGGTCGGCACGCCTTCCACGATTGTTTCATCCAGAGCGCGTTCCATTCTGATAATGGCTTCCATGCGGTCTTTTCCATGCGTGATTAATTTACCTAAAAGCGAGTCATAATGAGAAGGAATTTCGTATCCGGCATAAACATGGGTGTCCATGCGGGTGCCGGGACCGCCGGGCGCGTGAAAAACCTGGATTTTTCCCGGCGACGGCAGAAAATTCTTAGCCGGGTTTTCGGCATTGATGCGACACTCGATAGCGTGACCGCGCAGATTGAATTTCTTCATCCATTTGGGAATTTTCTCGCCGCGTGCCAGGCGAATTTGCTCTTTAACAAGATCGATGCCGGTTACCATTTCGGTTACCGGATGCTCGACCTGGATGCGGGTATTCATTTCCATGAAGTAAAAATTTCGTTTTTTATCCATCAGAAATTCAATTGTACCGGCACTGGTGTATTTAACGGCTTTCGCGGCGCGGATGGCGATCTTGCCCAGTTTCTCACGTAATTCCGCATCGACTACCGGCGAAGGTGATTCCTCGATTAGTTTCTGATGCCGACGCTGAATTGAACACTCCCTTTCACCCAGATGAATAATATTGCCATAGTTATCGCCGATAATCTGAACTTCAATATGCCGGGCATCTTCAATTAATTTTTCGACATATAGATCGGAGTTCCCGAAAGCTTTCTGAGCTTCTTCACGAGCGTTGCTATAAGCGTTTTCGAGTTCGGCAATCTGGCGCACGATGCGCATTCCGCGTCCACCGCCACCGGCGCTGGCTTTAAGAATAATCGGATAGCCGTGAATCTCGGCGAAGCGTTTAATCTCCTCGCTATTTTTTACAACCGTTTCACTGCCGGGGATGATCGGAACCCCAGCTTTCTTGACGGTTTCGCGCGCCTGAGCCTTGTCGCCCATGGTGCGGATCGCGATAGGTTTGGGTCCGACAAAGATTATTTCGTTATCTTCGCACATCTGCGCAAAGTCGGCGTTTTCTGCCAGAAAACCGTAACCGGGATGAATAGCGTCGGCGTTGGTGACTTCGGCCGCGCTGATGATTTGAGCCATTTTAAGGTAGCTGTTTTTACTGTCCGCCGGACCAATGCAGACCGCTTCATCGGCAAAGCGCACGTGCAGTGAAAGGGCATCCGCCACGGAATAAACCGCCACGGTAGGAATATTCAGCTCTTTACAAGCCCGAATTACTCTTAAGGCAATTTCGCCGCGGTTGGCAATCAGCAGTTTTTTAATCACTAAAAATCTACCGTAAAATTGGTTTTATTCTTTTTCGATAATAAAAAGGGTCTGGTTATATTCTACCGGTTGGGTGTTTTCGACTAAAATCTTGACGACCTTCCCCGGGATTTCGGCTTCAATGACATTCATGATCTTCATCGCCTCAATAATGCAAAGCGGCTGACCGACGGCTACGGAATCACCGATATTTACATACGATTCGGCATCCGGAGCCGGCGCCCGGTAAAAAGTACCCACGATTGGTGATTTGACCTCGACTCCCTTATGATTGAATTCTTCGGTAACCGCAGGTTTGGATTCAAAAGTGACTGTTTCCGCCAGCTGTTGCTGAATTTTCTTGGCTTTATGAGGAGCCGGTGTAATTTCAACTTCAGCCGGTGCCTGAGCATTACTTTTCTTGGCAATCCGGATTCTTTGTCCCCAACGCGAAATCTCAATTTCGTCAATTTCGTGCGATTCGAGTATCTTCACCAATTCGAGTATTTTTTCTGGTCTCATTTACCCCTCCGGTTTGTTAGTTGACCCGCTCGCAGTAATCTCCACTACGGGTATCGATCCGGATAACGTCTCCGGCATTGATAAATAATGGCACCTGAGCCGTGAAGCCCGTTTCAAGTACCGCCGGTTTGGTAGCGCCGGTGACTGTATCCCCCTTCATCCCCGGCTCGGTTTTCTTGACTTCCAGATTGATAAAAATTGGTATTTCCACATCGATCGGAGTTTCTTTCTGGAAAGTCACTTTAACGATCTCATTCTCCTTAATAAAACGGGCGGCATCTTTGAAAATATCGTCGGGCACCGTGATCTGTTCGAAAGACTCGGTGTTCATCAAAACGTAATTTTCGCCGTCGCGATACAAAAATTGCATTTCGATCACTTCGAGACGTACAATGTCAATCTTCTCGCCGGAACGAAAAGTATTTTCATTGACCTGCCCGGTGCGGATTTTTCTGAATTTAGTCCAGACCCGGGCTCCACCCCGCCCAAGTTTGATGTGTTGAAATTCGATGATCTTGACCAGATCGCCATTGAGATTTATTACCAATCCATTCTTGATATCTGCTGTAGTAGCCAAATACACTCCTTTTTAAGAAAAAGCCTAAAGCGACTGGGAATTTACAGGCACGCCGGATTATTTTCAACGATTTTTCCCGATTATGGTCAGACGCCACTTATATTAGCTTGGAAAATTCTTCCGTAAATGGCTAATAAATGATAGATTCAACCGCGATGTTCTTCAATTTCGTTTCGGCGCTTCCCACCTTACAGTCACCGGTTATTTGGCTGTGGCTTAGTCCGATTTTACTTTACGCCGAAATGCATTACCGCCTGAAATTTCTGAAAGGGCGGCTTTATAAAAAACAACCCGAGATCGTCTTCGATGCGCCGCGACGGATTCAATCCACCGATCTGCCGATCGTCTTGCTGATCAAGGACGCCCACTGGTTCCCGGTTATCCTGAAAGAGGTGCGCCTTAAAATCACTTCGCCGTTTGACAATTCAATTTGCAAGGAACAGGTTTTTAAGGAAAATCTGGCGATCAATCGCCAATGGTTCACCCGCGAATATTTTCTCGACGTTAGCAAGGATCGCGACCACCTTTTGAATATCGACTGCCGGGCGTTCGTGGAATGCGGTGGACACACATTAATTATCCAAAACGACAATTATGCCGGTTTAAGTCAAGCCGCCCTGGAGGTCTTCGTCGATCCCGAAACCTTGCCGGCCGAATCCGGCTGGCTATGGGGCGATTTGCATTGTCATTCGGAGTGGACTACCGATCAGGTTGAATTCGGACTGCCGCTGGTTTCACTGCCGGTTCTGGCCGGTTCGATGGGATTATCCTATTGCGGATTGGTAGAGCATTCCTATGATTTGGACGATCAGCCGGATTCCTGGACGCAAAACGATGAAGAGGTTCGCAAATGGCTCCTGTTCCGGCAGGCTGTTCAGGCTATCAATGACAACTATCCTGATTTCTGCATCATTCCCGGAGAAGAGGTTACGGTTGACAATGGTCTGGGACAGAATGTTCATTTGGCGGTGCTGGACAATCCGGAATTTTTTGCCGGCAGTGGCGACGGCTTAGAACATTCCGCCGGATTTGCTTCTGAATTGTCTTATCAACGGGTACTGGAGAAAGCCGACTCACAAGCTTTGATTTTCGCGGCTCATCCTTTTACTCAGCCGCCGCTTTCCCAGCGGCTCATTGCACGGCGCGGCACCTGGAATCCATATGACCATCTCAAGCGATTGGACGGCTGGCAGATTTTGAATGGTCAGACTGGCCGGGAGTTCACCACCGGTCGTAATTTCTGGATCCAGAAATTACTGAGCGGTCAGCGCTCTTTTATATATGCCGGTAATGATGCTCACGGCAACTTCAATCGCTTCCGGCAGGTACAAATACCGCTCCTTAAAATGCACGAACATAACCACCAGGTATTTGGCGAATTCATGACCGGGGTTAAAGCCGATCTCAGAACTGGTCGCAATGTGCTAATTGACAATCTGAAAAACGGTGCGGTGATCGTTTCGAATGGGCCATTCATCAACCTGACGGCAACCGATCCCCAACAGCGGCATTATGGTATCGGTCAAACCCTGCCGAACGCACCTCGCAATTTGAAAATTTCAACTCAGTCTACCAATTACTACGGCGCAATTCGTTTAATAAGATTGTTTATTGGCAATATCGAGCGGCAGACTGAAGAAATCAAGACTTTCAAAATCAGCGCTGGGATTTATCGAAAAATGTTTAACTTCCCGCTGATTGACACGCCCTCCAGTGGCTATTTGCGGGCAGAAGTTGAAACTAAGAGTTCTAAATTGGCACTCACTAACCCGATCTGGTTCGGAAACGTGACCGATCCAGGTTTTAAGGAAAAAAATAATTCGTAAATCAGAACATATTGATGTTCTGTACGACACCCTGATTCGTGCCGCGCACGAGGTTTCTCGTAAAAAATATGGCGACCAGGAAGAAATTTTTCGCCTGACCAATACCTACGCCTTTCCGGAAAAAATCAGCGAGCTCGCCGAATCTTTCGGTATGATGATTATCAAGGTCGAGGCCCGCGAAATGCGCCTCGAGGACCTGATTGAAAAACTTAAGGCCAGCAACGAACTACTGCGGGAAGAGATCGAACTACGCAAACAGACCGAAACCGAACTGACCAACTACCGTGACCATTTAGAGGATCTGGTACGCGAACGTACTCAACAGCTACAAAAACTTAACGAGAAATTACAATCGGAAATAATTGAACACGAACGCGCCGAACGCGAAAAGGAAAAACTGATCGCCGAATTAACCGAAGCCCTGGCCAATATCAAGCAATTAAAAGGATTAATTCCAATCTGCGCCTCCTGCAAGAAAATCCGCGACGATGAGGGCTACTGGAATGAGGTCGAAGCCTATATCGGACAGCATTCCGAGGCTGAGTTCAGCCATGGCATTTGCCCGGACTGCGCCCAAAAGCTCTACCCCGAAATCTATGCGAATCTGGTCAAAAAAGGCAAAATCAAATCGCCTGACTCTAAGAGGAAATAATACAAAGGACCACTATGGATTTCACTTTTAGCATCTATTATACGCCCTTGATATTTGCGATGATTCTTTCGTCCGTGGTTATGGTTTACGCCTGGCGCTACCGGAATGAAAACCACGGTCGGGCATTTTTCTTCCTGGCGGCTGGCGGAGTCTGGTGGGCATTTTGCAACATTATGGAATACGGCTTTAATGACCTGGAGGCTAAACAGTTCTGGGTTGCGATCGAATACATTGGCATCGAAACCGTAATCGTAGCCTGGTTTTGCGTCGTTGCCAATTTTACCGGACAGACCAAATGGGTAACACGGCGCTCCTTGCGATTATTGTTCATAATACCCGTTATTACGGTTATAATGATTATGACCAATCGTTATCATGGTTTAATGCGATATGATATTTACCTGGATACGAACGGTCCATTCTCAGTGATAAAAAAAACTTACGGCGTCTGGTTCTGGGTCACTTTTGCCTATAGCAATCTGCTGATGCTTCTCAGTTCGGTAATGCTGATTCAGCGCCTGACCCGTCCGCCGACCCTGCGCAAATCACAGATTATTTCATTAATGATTTGCGCTCTCTTCCCCTGGCTGGGCAACTTTCTGTTTGTATTTAAATTATTACCCGAGCCCTGGATGCGGATGGATTTCACTTCATTCTGTCTGGCAATCTCCGGTGCTACAATGGCTT